>ERZ777305.1913-NODE-1913-length-20653-cov-3.049374_pt1 | contig 20653 bp, 15 predicted proteins | sample MGYA00374965_ERZ777305 | MGnify/ENA primary metagenome ERZ777305 (study PRJEB29328, sample SAMD00013331) | mouse gut metagenome | study: EMG produced TPA metagenomics assembly of the Metagenome analysis of fecal microbiota from mouse which was promoted... | reverse complement strand
GTCGCCGAAAACGTAGACCCCGTTTTCCCCTTCCGGTTTGAGGACAGCAGCTACATGGCGGGCAAGATCCTCCACGGTCTGTTCTTCAATATCCGCGTGCTGGATATAGGAGGAGACAGAGCGCGTAAACGGAAATCCCAGGCTTTTGGCCCATACATCGGCTACGCCAACCTCCGGCATCATGTCCCAGGCGTCGTGGCAGCGGTAAACGGCAATGCGGTTTTCCTGCAGCCGGGCCAGCTTTTTTTCAGTGCTTAAGCGGGCCAGACGTTTGGGGCTGGTGGTAAAGTGGTAGAAGGGGTTTTCGTGACTGATCAAAAACGAAATTTGTTTTTCGATGGCCTGATCGATGACTTGGTTGGTAACTACCCAGCACACGCCCACACGGGCGGTTTCATCTTCAGCATTTCCGCAGAGCATCAGATCTCTTGTTTCGTTTAAATTCATCCAGTGGGCATTTTGGGACAGAAAGTCCGTAATTTCTTTGATTTTCATAAAGATTCCTTTCTGAGAAAGCGCAGGCTTATCCAGTGCTGTGTCTTTGCATACCAATTATTTTAACAGATTTTTCAAAAAAGTACAGCAGTAAAAGAAAATCGGTGTTATAATTGTAGTCAAAATAGATACAGCAAAGGGGCGGCCGGCAGATGAAAACAAAAAATTTAATCGAAGAGAATTACATTACCTTGACGAAGACAGAGAAAAAGATAGCCAATTTTCTGCTTGCGGATCAGAATTATTTGATTATAAATATGACTTTGCAGGAACTGTCCAAGGAACTGGGGCTGGGGGAGGCAAGTATTATCCGTTTCTGCCGGAAAATGGGCTTCCGGGGGTTTCAGGATCTGAAAGTATCCCTGGCGATTGAGAACGCCAAGGATGAGGAAACCGGTGTTCAGGAGGAGGTAGACAGCGTCCAGACCATGGAAACCATGGTGCAGGTGATAAAAAATACCAACGACGGTATCCGGAAGAAGAAAATCCAGGATGCCGTGCGGATGATAGAGGAGAAAGAGCAGATTTTCTTCTATGGAGCGGGGAGCAGCGGCTTTACGGCGGAGATTGCGGAGGCGCGTCTGCTGCGCGTGGGGAAACGCTGCAAGGCGGTGAAAGATTCCCATCTGCAGACCATCCAGGCTGCAGTTATGGATTCCAGCGATCTGGTAATCGGGATTTCCATTTCGGGAACCACCAACGATTTGTTTCAAGCACTGAAGACGGCCAAGGACAATGGCTGTACCCTGATTGTCATCACCAATCATGAAAATTCTCCCATTGCCAAGCTGGCGGACTGCGTACTTATGACCCATGCCCCGGAGAACCCTGTGACAGGCGGAACTTTCATCAGCGTTGTGTCCCAGCTTTACGTACTGGATGTATTGTTTTCCAGCTACACAGCCCAGAACTGGCAGAAAACCCACAGCTACCGGGAGAAGGTGGCAATTTCTATCAACGAGAAACTGGAAGAAAAATAAAAACAGCAGATTTACGGACAATGCTTCTATACAAAGGCGTTGGAAGAAAATGTGCGGAACTTAAAAACAGCAGATTTACGGACAACGCCAGAAGGATTTACGGACGCGGATTTAGCGTCCGGAAATGCTTCTATACAAAGGCGTTGGAAGAAAATGTGCGGAACTTAAAATAGGAGATTCATATGGGAAAACGAGTAGAAGATGTTTTTGAAATTGGCCTCCAGGTGGTACACACCATTCGGGACACCCAGTCGGACAAGTTAGAAGAGGCGGGCCGGATGATTGCACGGGCCCACCGGGAGGGTCACCGTTTTTTTGTCAGCGGGAGCGGACATTCCCACACGGTGGCAGAAGAGTTTTACGGCCGTGCCGGCGGGCTTGCCTTCCCGGTGCCGATTATGACCTGCGAACTGACTTTGGAAGAGCATCCAACCAAAAGTTCTTACATAGAGCGTCTGCCCGGCTATGCAGAAATCCTGGCAAAGCTTTACGGGATTGGAAAAGACGATGTGGTTTTGGTAGCTTCCAACTCCGGCCGGAATGCCTATCCCATTGAACTGGCCCTCTGTGCGAAAGAGCGGGGAGCAAAAGTCATTGCCATTACCAGTGTGGAACATTCCTCCAGGACGGTTTCCCGCCATGCCAGCGGGAAAAAGCTCATGGATATAGCAGATCTGGTCATTGACAACTGCGGTGTGGAGGGGGACAGTGCCCTGCGGATTGATGGGATGAAAGCCGCCATCTGTCCCACCTCCTCCATGGCCAACGCTTTTATTGTGCAGGCCATTACGGCAGCCTGTGTGGAGGAGCTTCTTGAGGGGGGCGTAGAACCCCCCGTGTTTATCAGCCTCAATGTGGACGGAAACGAGACCGTCAATGAGGAATACTTCCGGACCTATACCCGCCAGTATTAGGAGGGAAAGCCGGAATCGTGCAGAAAGATATGGGCCATGATTTCCAGCAGTTTGTCAACCTCAAAGGGTTTGGCCAGATGGGCGTTCATGCCGCTTTCGATGGACATTCTCCGGTCCTCCTCAAAGGCATTGGCAGACAGGGCAACAATGGGAATACCGGAAAGAGCAGGGATTGTGAGGCCGCGGATGCACTGGGTGGCCTCATAGCCGTTCATAATAGGCATCTGGATATCCATCAAGATGAGGGCAAAGGTGCCGGGTGCGGAAACGCGGACTTTTTCCACTGCAATGCTGCCATCCGTGGCCAACTCCACAGAAAAGCCTGTATCTTCTAAAAGTTCCGATTCAATTTCCAGATTAATCTGATTGTCATCTACCAAGAGGATCTTCTGTCCTTTCAGCAGGGTGAGCAGGGAATCCAACGGACTCTCCGGCTGGGCTTCATCAGGTTCCTGGAAACAGAAATGGAAAGAAGCAGTAAAACAGCTTCCCTTTCCGCGGGTACTCTCCACCTCAATGGTTCCGTCCATAGCCTCAGCCAGCTGGCGGGCCACGGTGAGTCCCAGACCCGTTCCGTGCACGCCGCTCTGAGTGGTGTTGCGGATTCGCTCAAAAGGTTCGAAAATCCGTTCCAAATATTGGGATTCGATGCCGATGCCGTCATCTTCCACGCAGAACTGATAGAAGGCGTGGTTGCTGGCGGCTCCTGTCTGCTCGGAGGCTATTATGCGCACGTGTCCCTCTTCCGGCGTATAGTTCAGAGCATTGTCCACCAGGCAGAGAAGGATTTGCTTTAGTTTCCCCTGATCCATATGGACATCGGTGTGTTCCAGACCTGAGATGTTTAAGGAGAGCGTGATGTTACGGCTCTCGGCCTTGGGGAGCAGGGCTTTTTGGATTCCCTCCAGAAGAACTGACAGGCAGCAGTCGGATTCCTCTGTCTGGATGATGCCTGATTCCATGCGGGAGATTTCCAGGATCTCATTGATGAGATTCAGAAGATGAGCGCCGGCATCCTGTATTTTTGTTAAATATTCCGACAGCTTTTCCGGGTCGTTTATATGATTTTGGGCCAGTGCAGTAAAACCGTTGATGGCGTTTAAAGGGGTCCGCATATCGTGGGACATATTGGAAAGAAACGTATTTTTGGATATATTGGCCAACCTGGCATGGCTTAAAGCATCCTCAAAAATCTTTTTCTGCTCCATTTCATAGCGCACTTCTTCGTCCACCCGGCGGGTTCCCAGAACAATGCGGGAAAGCTCATCCTGCTGCCCTACTTTTGCGATGCGGAGCTGTAGATATTGGAGTTCTTCTTCCATCTGGACACGATAGTTGACGTAAAATGTACGACTGCCGGAAAGCTTCTGACGAATGTATTCCGGGTCTAAGGCCTGCCTCATGGCCGCCCGGTCTTCCGGCCAGACCCAGGTTTGGATATAATTCTCCGTAAACCAACGGAACGAGCGGAATTCCAATGTTTTTCCGAACTGAGGCTGTGTCCGGCTGCTCAGACGGTAAGGAAGAATGCGGTCCGTGTTCAGGTTAGCATAGAGAATGGATTCATAATTGACGCTGAGTCCCTCAATCACTTCCAGGCGGCGCAGGTGCTCCTGGTGAATGACCTTTAGTTCTTTGTCATACTCATCAATCTGTGTCTGCAGGAGACGCTCTTTTAGGAGCTTTTCTTTGAGCAGGGCGTTCCGCTCTTCGATTTGGAACTGCCTTTTGTTTGTGGTATCGGCCATAAACACATAGAAGAGATCGCCGATGAGATCGCTGTGGACAAAATGCCCGTAATCCTCCACCCAGCGGACGGCTCCGCCCTTCTGGATGATCCGGTATTCCACATAGTCCAGATCAAAATGACTGTGTACGATTTGTTCCCGGATACTTGCTTCCACACTCTCCCGATCCTCCCCATACACAAGACCCCGGAATGTGTTGCCGGTAAGGACGCGGAATTCATCCATGGTGTCACAGTTGAAAATGTGAAGCACCGTTTTGTTTGCGTAAAGGATTTCCCCTTCCCCCTGCGCCCGGTAGATAAGGAAGCCTCCCGGTATCTCATCCATGAACTTTTTGATTTCATGGGCAAAGGATAGGCTGGAAGCGTCTAAAAAAGAAGAGCTATCGGAGTCCGAAGGGGAGACGGCCGGATTCTCTATGGAAACGGCCCCGGCGTTTGGCGCATAAAGTGCATACAGCAAATATTCAATTAAATTGCGATTCATTTTGAGTTCTTTGCGCTGCATCGTATCTCTCCCTGAATTTTTCCTATATTATAGCATTAATGGAAGGAATTTTAAATAGAAATATCTCTTCGATTGAGAGAAACAGTTGAAAAAGTTAGGATTTTGGTCTATATTGTTACTAATAGGCATTTTTAGAAGGGATGAGGAGATATGAAACTGCAGATTGCCGTGATCCCCGGAGACGGGATTGGACCGGAGATAGTACGAGAGGCCAGAAAGGTGCTTCATGCCGTCGGAGAGCGGTTCGGACACGAATTTTTGTACACAGAGCTTCTGATGGGGGGTGCGTCTATTGACGTTCACGGGGTTCCCCTGACAGATGAAACCATAGAAACAGCCCGGGCGAGCGGGGCAGTATTGATGGGATCCATCGGAGGGGATGTAGCGACTTCCCCCTGGTACAAACTGCCGCCCCAGAACCGGCCGGAGGCCGGACTTTTGAAACTGCGCAAATCCCTGGGGCTCTTTGCCAATCTGCGGCCTGCGGTGCTTTATCAGGAGCTAAAAGGAGCCTGTCCCTTAAAGGATGAGGTCATCGGGGAAGGCTTTGATATGATGATTATGCGGGAGCTGACAGGAGGGCTCTATTTCGGAGCGCGCAAAACAGAAGAGGTGGACGGCGTATTAACGGCCGTAGATACCCTGACCTACAATGAGCATGAGATCCGCAGGATTGCAAAGCGGGCCTTCGACATTGCCCGCAAGAGGCGGGGAAAGGTCTGCAGTGTAGACAAGGCCAATGTGCTGGATTCCTCCCGGCTTTGGAGAAAGGTTGTGGAGGAAACGGCAAAAGAGTACCCGGACGTAGAGCTTTCCCATATGCTGGTGGACAACTGTGCCATGCAGCTGGTAAAGAATCCGGGGCAGTTCGATGTAATTCTCACGGAGAATATGTTCGGGGACATTCTCTCCGACGAGGCCAGCATGGTGACGGGATCCATCGGAATGCTTTCCAGTGCCAGCTTAAACGACACAAAGTTCGGCCTCTATGAGCCCAGCCACGGTTCGGCCCCGGATATTGCAGGACAGGACATTGCCAATCCCATAGCAACCGTCCTGTCGGCAGCCATGATGCTGCGCTTCACCTTTGACCTGGACAAAGAGGCGGCAGCTGTGGAGCAGGCTGTACAGCAGGTGCTCACAGAGGGATACCGCACGGCGGATATTTTCTCGGCGGGCTGCAAAAAAGTAGGAACCGCAGAGATGGGAGACTTAATAGCCGCCCGGGTAAACTAAAAACAGCAGGAGCCCGGACAGCGCACAGAAGGATTTTCGGACGCTTGCGGCCCAAAATACTTCTTGTGGAAGTGTGCAGGGAGGGCGGATGCGGAACTAAAATAGGAGGGTAACGTTGTGAAAAGCGATGCAGTGACAAAGGGGATGCAGCAGGCACCCCACAGAAGCCTGTTTAACGCTCTGGGCCTGACCCGGGAAGAACTTGACAGGCCTTTGGTGGGAATTGTGAGTTCTTATAACGAGATTGTGCCGGGACATATGAACCTGGATAAAATAGTGGAAGCTGTGAAGCTGGGAGTAGCCATGGGAGGGGGAACTCCCATTGTATTTCCGGCCATTGCCGTCTGCGACGGCATTGCCATGGGGCATGTGGGGATGAAGTATTCCCTGGTGACCCGGGATCTGATTGCGGATTCCACCGAGTGCATGGCCCTGGCCCACCAGTTTGACGCCCTTGTCATGGTGCCGAACTGCGACAAAAATGTGCCGGGACTTTTGATGGCGGCGGCCCGGATCAACGTTCCCACGGTCTTTGTCAGCGGCGGTCCTATGCTGGCCGGACATGTGAAAGGGCAGAAGCGGAGCCTTTCCAGCATGTTTGAGGCCGTGGGGGCCCATGCGGCTGGCCATATGACGGAGGAGGATGTGCAGGAATTTGAAGAAAAGGTATGCCCCACCTGCGGTTCCTGTTCCGGCATGTACACGGCCAACAGCATGAACTGCCTGACGGAGGCCCTGGGGATGGGACTGAAGGGCAACGGAACCATTCCGGCTGTCTACTCGGAGCGCATCAAGCTGGCCAAGCACGCCGGTATGCAGGTGATGGAACTGCTGCGCCGGAATATCCGTCCTCAGGATATTATGACGGAAAAGGCATTCTTAAACGCCCTTACTGTGGATATGGCCCTGGGCTGTTCCACCAACAGTATGCTGCATCTTCCTGCAATCGCCCATGAGGCGGGCGTGGAGCTGAATATGGAAATTGCCAATGAGATAAGCGCTCGGACGCCGAATCTGTGCCATCTGGCTCCGGCAGGCCCCACTTATATGGAAGATTTGAATGAAGCGGGCGGCGTCTATGCAGTGATGAACGAGCTGGACAAAAAGAAACTTCTACATACGGATTTGATGACCGTGACGGGAAAGACAGTGGGGGAGAATATTGCGGGGTGCACAAACCGCAGCCCGGAGGTTATCCGTCCCATTGACAATCCCTACAGCGAGATCGGCGGCATTGCCGTACTGAAGGGGAATCTGGCTCCTGACACGGCAGTGGTAAAGCGGTCTGCTGTAGTGCCGGAGATGATGGTGCATGAGGGTCCAGCACGGGTGTTTGACTGTGAGGAGGATGCCATTGAGGCTATCAAGGGCGGCAAAATTGAGGCGGGCGACGTGGTGGTGATCCGCTACGAGGGTCCCAAAGGCGGTCCCGGCATGCGTGAGATGCTCAATCCCACCTCTGCCATTGCAGGCATGGGGCTGGGCTCTACGGTAGCCCTGATTACGGACGGACGCTTCAGCGGCGCGTCCAGAGGCGCGTCCATCGGCCATGTATCCCCGGAGGCGGCTGTGGGAGGTCCCATTGCCCTGGTGGAAGAGGGCGACCGGATTCGGATCGACATTCCGGCCAACCGGCTGGAGGTTCTGGTATCCGATGAGGAGATGGCGGCCCGGAAAGCCGGATGGCAGCCCAGGGATCCCCGGGTGACTACGGGATATCTGGCGCGCTATGCGAAGATGGTGACTTCCGGAAACCGGGGAGCCGTTTTGGAAAAATAATCAGAGAGAAATGGAGAGTGTACCATGCAGCTGACAGGATCAGAAATCATTATCGAATGCCTGAAAGAACAGGGAGTGGATACCGTATTCGGGTATCCGGGAGGCGCGATTTTAAATGTATACGATGAATTGTATAAACACAGCGGGGAGATCCGGCATATTCTGACTTCCCACGAACAGGGAGCCTCCCATGCGGCGGACGGTTATGCCCGCGCTACAGGCAAAGTGGGCGTGTGCCTGGCTACTTCCGGCCCGGGGGCAACCAACCTGGTGACGGGAATCGCCACGGCCTACATGGATTCCATCCCCATGGTGGCGATCACGGCCAATGTAGGCAAACCTCTTCTGGGAAGGGACTCTTTCCAGGAGGTAGACATTGCGGGAATCACCATGCCGGTGACAAAGCATAATTATATTGTAAAGGATGTGGAGCTGCTGGCGGATACCCTGCGCCGGGCTTTTCACATTGCCCGTTCCGGCCGGCCGGGTCCGGTGCTGGTGGACGTGACCAAGGATGTGACAGCCGGTTCCTCAGAATACGAGTATCAGAAGCCGGAGGAGATCTGTCACAAGGCGGATCATATCCGGGATGAGGAACTGGAGACGGCGGCGAAAATGATCCGCAAGGCGAAAAAGCCCTTTCTTTTCGTAGGCGGCGGCGCGGTGCTGTCCGGTGCTTCCCGGGAGATTGGGGAGCTGGCCCGGAAAATCCAAGCTCCCGTCTGCGATTCCCTTATGGGAAAAGGAGCTTTCCCCGGGGAGGATCCGCTCTATACGGGTATGCTGGGTATGCACGGGACCAAGGCGTCCAATTTTGGTGTCACTCACTGCGATCTGCTGATTACCATTGGCGCCCGGTTCAGCGACCGGGTGACTGGAGATGCGTCCCGGTTTGCCCGGAAGGCGCGGATTCTCCAGATTGATATTGATCCGGCGGAGATCAACAAGAATGTTATTGTGGATGCCAGCATTGTGGGAGATGTGAGATCCATTCTCCAAAGGCTGAATCCCATGGTGGAGGAGAAACGGCATGAGGCGTGGATTGCAGAGATCGAGGAGCTGAAGCGGAAGTATCCTTTGAAATTTGAGGAGAGCCGTCTGACGGGCCCCTATGTGGTGGAAGAGCTCTACCGGGTGACAAAGGGAGAGGCCATTGTCACAACAGAGGTGGGGCAGAACCAGATGTGGGCGGCGCAGTTCTACAAATACAAAGAGCCCAGAACGTTTATTACCTCCGGAGGGCTGGGAACCATGGGCTACGGTTTGGGAGCCGCTATGGGAGCGAAGCTGGGAAGACCGGAGAAAACGGTGGTGAATGTGGCCGGAGACGGGTGCTTCCGTATGAATTTGAACGAGCTGGCCACTGCGGCCCGTTACAATATTCCCGTAATTGAACTGGTGCTGAACAATCATGTGCTGGGCATGGTCCATCAGTGGCAGACCCTGTTTTACAACAAGCATTATTCCGCCACCATTTTGGATGATCAGGTGGATTTTGTGAAGGTAGCAGAAGGATTGGGAGCTGTGGGAATGCGTGTAACCAGACGGGAGGAAGTGGGGCCTGCGCTGGAAAAGGCCATTGCGCTTGGCCGTCCGGTAGTTATCGACTGTATCATTGACAGCGTGGATAAGGTGTTTCCTATGGTTGCCGCAGGAGCGCCCATTGAGGAGGTCTTTGACGCGGAGGATCTGGAGAAGCAGAGTTTGCAGTAAGAAAGATACGGGCGTCCAAAAGCCGGAAATTACGGTACGGCATTTGCGGCGCCCGGTTCGATCGCAATATGTTTTGAGGGGGAGCGGCGGAGCATGTTAAAGCGGATGCGGTGGTATCTGTGGGTTCTTATGGGAGTGCTGTCGGTATACATCGGTATTTCCGTCTACTTTATGGAGCATTTCTTTCCGGGAACGGTCATTAACGGGGAAAATGCTGATTTTTTTACGGTGGCCCAGGCCAGCCGTCTGGTCCTGCGGCAGGCGCAAAGCTATACCCTGGAGCTGGAGGAGAAAAGCGGGAAGCTTTCGGTTCTGGATCCCAAGGAGATGGGAGTTTCATACTATGAGACAGATGCAGTCCGCAAAGTGAAACGGATGCAGAACGGATTTCTGTGGCCCAGAATGTTCTGGAGGATCGACTTGTACCAGATTGTTGCGGGTACCCGGTTTGAGGAAGAAGCCTTCCGTCAGGCGGTGGGGGAGCTGGCATGTCTGGACGGCGGGCAGAAATCCCAAAATGCCTGGATTGAGATGACAGAAGACGGGTATCAGATTCACCCGGAAGTCTGCGGAACCCAGGTGGACGCCCAAATGCTGGAAGAGCAGATCCGAAGCGCGGTTTCCAATCAGCGCTCCTTTTTGAATCTGGAAGAGAGCGGATGTTATGCGCCGCCTGCCGTGACTGCGGATTCCCCGGAGATCGCAGAGCTTTCCCGGAAGCTTGACCGCTGGCTTGGAGCGCAGGTGACGTATGTGTTCGGCCCGGAGAGTGAGCAGGTAGATTCGAAGGCTCTTGCCGGTTTTGTAACCCTGGATGGACTGGAGGCATCCCTGAATCCGGAGGCAGTGGCCGCCTGGGTGGAGGAACTGGCGGGAAAAAGGGATACCTACGGCCAAGAGCGCAAATTTAAGAGTACCCTGCGGGGAATCATTACAGTGAAGGGCGGAAATTTCGGCTGGCAGATTGATCAGGAGACGGAGAGCCTGGCTCTTCTGGAGCATGTGGAGGCGGGAGCTGTTCTGGAGAAGGAACCTGCCTATCTGCACACAGGAAATGCCTGGAGCAGCAATTACGATATCGGAGATACCTACGTGGAAGTAGATATGGGTGCCCAGCGCATGTGGGTGTATAAAGACGGGAAAGCCGTCGTTGACACGGATGTGGTGACGGGCGATATGCGTAGAAACCGGGGGACTCCGGCGGTGGTGGCATCCATCCAGTACAAGGCCCGCAATGCCGTACTGCGGGGACCCGGGTATGCCACTCCGGTGAAATACTGGATGCCTTTCTACGGGGGATGCGGAATTCACGACGCGTCCTGGCGCAGGAAATTCGGCGGGGAGATTTACCAGACGGACGGTTCCCACGGCTGCGTAAATACGCCGCCGGAGGCCGCAAAGACAGTGTTTGAAACCGTAGACGCCGGGACGCCGGTGATTCTTTACTATTGACGAAGCTGGAGTAAATCGGGATGAGAGAAGAGACAAAAGAAAAAACGGCTGTCCCCGGAACGAGGGGAGCAGAACTGCTCCAAAACCCTCTGGGAACGGAGCCGGTCCGGGGACTGCTGCTTCAGTTTGCGGTCCCCAGCATCGTTGCTATGCTGGTGGGCTCTTTGTACAACATTGTAGATCAGTTTTTTATCGGCCGCAGCATCGGGGAGCTGGGAAATGCGGCCACGAATATTTCCTTTCCCCTGTCCATTTCCTGCGTGGCGATGGCGCTGCTGTTCGGCATCGGAGGCGCCTCCGCGTTTAATATTTCCATGGGCAGGGGCGAACAGGGGAAGGCTGTCTCCTATCTGGGAAACGCCGCCGTTATGCTCTTTGGCTGCGGTGTGGTTCTCTGTACCGTGACCTTGGTATTTCTGGAACCCCTGCTTCGCTTTTTCGGTTCCCCTGACAATGTGCTTAATTATGCCAAGACGTATACCGGGATTGCGGCCTTGGGATTTCCTTTTTTGATTTTGACTACCGGGGGAGGGCATCTCATCCGGGCGGACGGGCGCCCGAAAATCAGTATGCTCTGCAATCTGGCAGGAGCCCTTATCAATGTGGTCCTGGATGCGCTTTTCGTCTTCGGCTTTCGGATGGGAATGGCAGGGGCCGCGGCTGCAACCATCGCGGGACAGATAATTTCCGCCGTAATGACAGTGTATTTTCTGCGCCGCTGCCGTACAGTGACCATTTTGAGGGAGCATCTGAAGATCCGCCGAGAGATTGTGGTGCGTATCATGTCTCTGGGAACCGCGCCGTTCAGCAATCAGGTGGCGATGATGCTGGTGCAGATTGTAATGAACAAATCTTTGAAATATTACGGTTCCGTCTCTGCCTATGGGGAAGCCATTCCCATTGCCTGCGCAGGCATTATTACAAAGGTGAACCAGGTGTTTCTGTCTTTCATTATCGGCATTTCTCAGGGACTGCAGCCCATTACCAGCTTCAATTACGGGGCCAGACAGTACCGGAGGGTGCGGGAGGCTTACCGGTCTGCCGTGGCCTGCGGCTTTTTCATTGCCCTGTCTGCTTTCTGCCTGTCCCAGTTCGCTCCGCGGCAGATTATTTCCATCTTCGGGAACGGGTCCGAGGAATACTACATGTTTGCCGTGCGCTACTTTCACATTTACTTGTTCTGCACGTTTATCAATTTCCTGCAGCCCATCAGTTCCAACTTCTTTACCTCCATCGGAAAGCCGAAGCGCGGCACTTTCCTGTCCCTCACCAGACAGATTCTCTTTCTTCTGCCCTTGCTTCTGCTTCTTCCCCGGTGGATGGGCATGGACGGCATCATGTATGCCGGCCCTGTGGCGGACGCATCCGCAGGCTTGGCAGCCCTTGTGATGGTCGGACAGGAACTTCGCCGGAAGGAATATCAGGAAATGCAAAAAAAGGTTGTTTCCGGGGACTGATTTGTTGCTTTTTTACATTGACATGTTTTTAACGATTCTGTAAAATAAAGTGCATTAACTGGAATCAAAAACAGCAGAAATCCAAGCAGCGCCCAGAAAGAATTACGGACGCAGCGCGGCCGGAAGTCTTTCTACAGGAAGGGTGCTGAAGGGATTTCTGCGGAACTGGAATAGGAGGACCCAAGAGTATGAAGCGCGTATATAATTTTTCGGCAGGCCCGGCGGTACTGCCGGAGGAGGTATTAAACGAAGCTGCAAAGGAGATGCTGGATTACCGGGGAACGGGGATGTCCGTCATGGAGATGTCCCACCGCTCCAAAGTGTTTGAGGATATTTTAAACGAAGCGGAGCAGGATATCCGGGAGCTGCTGCACATTCCGGCCCATTATAAAGTGCTGTTTCTGCAGGGGGGAGCCCATCTGCAGTTTGCCATGATCCCCATGAATCTGATGAAGAACCGGACAGCAGATTACATTGTCACGGGACAGTGGGCGAAAAAAGCCTGGAAAGAGGCGCAGATTTACGGGAAGGCCAATAAAATTGCTTCCTCTGAGGACGAAACCTTTTCCTATATCCCGGACTGTTCGGATCTGGATATCAGCCCCGATGCAGACTATGTATACATCTGCGAGAACAATACCATCTACGGGACCAAGTTTCACACCCTTCCCAATACCAAAGGAAAGCTTCTTGTGTCCGATGTATCTTCCTGCTTTCTCTCAGAACCCATGGATGTGGAGAAATACGGCCTTATTTATGGAGGCGTGCAGAAGAATATCGGCCCGGCCGGCATGGTGATTGCAATTATCCGGGAAGATCTGATCACAGAGGATACCCTGCCGGGAACTCCTACCTATATGAAGTACAAAATCCATGCAGATGCCAATTCCCTTTACAATACGCCCAACGCCTACTGCATCTATATGTGCGGCAAGGTCTTTAAGTGGATTCAGAGAATGGGAGGCCTGGAGGCCATGAAAGCCCGCAACGAGGAAAAGGCGTCTCTCCTCTATAATTTCCTGGATGAGAGCAGGCTGTTCCGGGGAACGGTAAGAAAGGAAGACCGTTCCTGGATGAACGTGCCCTTTGTAACGGGAGATGCCCAGACAGATGCGGAATTTGTGAAGGCGGCTGCGGAAGCCGGTCTTGTCAATCTGAAAGGCCACCGGAGTGTGGGCGGCATGCGGGCAAGCATTTACAACGCCATGCCGAGGGAGGGCGTTTCGGCCCTTGTGGAGTTTATGAGAAAATTTGAGGAGGAAAAGAAAGCCCATGTATAAATACAAATGCCTGAATCCAATCGCAAAGTTCGGCCTGGATCACTTTACCAGGGAGTATGTCCAGGTGGAAGAGCTGGAGGAGGCCGATGCGCTCCTGGTCCGCAGTGCAGCCATGCACGATATGGAGCTGCCGAAGAATTTACATACCATTGCCCGGGCGGGAGCCGGAGTCAACAACATTCCCCTGGGAAAGTGTGCGGAGCAGGGGATTGTAGTGTTCAATACTCCGGGAGCCAATGCAAACGGCGTGAAGGAGCTGGTAATCGCCGGACTTCTGATGGCATCCAGGGATATTATAGGAGGCGTGAACTGGGTCCAGTCCGAGCGGCAGAACGAGGAGATTGCAAAGCTTTCCGAGAAGCAGAAGAAGCAGTTTGCGGGCCATGAGATCCAGGGAAAGAAGCTGGGTATCATCGGCCTTGGAGCCATCGGCGTCCAGGTGGCCAACACGGCTACCCACCTGGGCATGGAGGTGCTGGGATATGACCCCTACATTTCCGTGGAGGCAGCCTGGAATCTTTCCAGAAATATCCGGCATATTACCAACGTGGATGATATTTACCGGGAGTGCGATTATATTACCATCCATGTGCCGCTTTTAGAGAGCACAAAGAAAATGCTGAATCAGGATGCCATCAACCGCATGAAAGAAGGCGTGGTGGTCCTGAATTTTGCCAGGGATCTGCTGGTGGATGAGGATGCTATGGTAATGGCTCTGCGTACCGGAAAGGTGAAGCGCTATGTGACGGATTTCCCCAATCCGGTGACGGCAGGGGCCAAGGGAACCATTGTAATTCCCCATCTGGGAGCCTCTACGGAAGAGGCGGAGGAAAACTGCGCCCGCATGGCAGTCAAAGAGGTGCGCTGCTATCTGGAACACGGAAACATTAAAAATTCCGTGAACTATCCGGACTGCGATATGGGAGTGCCCAGCTATCCTGCCCGGATTGCCATCTGTCATAAGAATGTGAAAAATATGCTGAATAAATTTACGGTGATTCTGGGTGAGGAAAACCACAACATCGGAAATATGACCAACAAGAGCCGGGGGGATTATGCCTATTCCATGTTTGATCTGGAAAACCGGGTAAGTCCGGAGCTGATCCGCAAGCTGGAGGCGCTTCCGGGGGTTTTGAAAGTGCGGGTGATCTGCTGATGGCTGACGTTAGACCTTTCGCAGCCCTACGGCCGGCTCCGGGAAGAGAGCCGGAAATTGCGGCGCTGCCTTACGATGTGTACAGCCGGGCGGAGGCCAGAGAGGCGGTGGCGGGACATCCCCGTTCCTTTCTGCGGATTGACCGGCCGGAGACCCAGTTCCCCGCCGATGCAGATATGTACGGGGATCCGGTTTACGGGAAAGCACGGGAACTTTTGGAGGAAATGAAGACGGATGGGTCCTTTGTCCGTGATGAGGGAAATGCTTATTATCTGTATGAACTGACCATGGACGGCCGCAGCCAGACGGGAATCGTGGCCTGTGCTTCCGTGGATGATTACCTGGAAAACCGTATTAAAAAGCATGAGAATACCAGGCGGGAGAAGGAGGAAGACCGGGTCCGGCATGTGGATGCCTGCGATGCCCAGACGGGCCCTATCTTTTTGGCTTACCGGAGCCATCCGGTGCTCCGCAAGATCCTGTCCCGGGAGAAAGAAAAGACGCCGATGTTTTCCTTTGTTTCGGAGGACGGAATCGGCCACCGGGGCTGGCGGATAGAGGAGGCTGGGACTGTGGAAGAGATCCGGAATGCTTTTGCCGGCATGGATTCCCTGTACATTGCGGATGGACATCACCGGGCAGCTTCCGCAGTCCGGGTGGGAACCATGCGCAGAGCCGCTCATCCGGCATATACGGGGGAGGAAGAATTTAATTACTTTCTCTCGGTGCTTTTCCCGGACGATGAATTGATGATTATGGATTACAACCGGGTGGTGCGGGATCTGAACGGCTTAAGCCAGGAAGAATTTCTGGAGCAGGTGAGAAAGGTCTTTATTACGGAACCTTTGTCCGGTCCCTGGCATCCCGGGAAAAAGGGAGAAATTTCCCTGTGTATGAAAACGGGCTGGTATCTTCTGACCATAAAACCGGAATATGCAGACGGCGATCCGGTGGAGGGACTGGATGTGTCCGTTCTTCAAAGAGAATTGCTTCATCCGGTTCTGGGCATCGGGGATCCCAGAACCGACCGGCGCGTGGATTTCGTGGGAGGCATCCGGGGCCTTGAAGAGCTGGAGCGCCGGGTACATACGGATATGGAGGCAGCCTTTGCCATGTATCCCACCTCTATCGGAGAATTGTTTGCCGTTGCAGACGCCGGACGGCTGATGCCGCCGAAATCCACCTGGTTTGAGCCCAAACTGCGCAGCGGTCTTTTTATTCATATGTTAACATAGGTATCTGCTCTGTTGTGCTTTCGCTTACGACAGCCTTCTTAAAAGAGCCTTCTTTCGTGATTTTTACCCGGCGGGCCGGACGGAGTTTTTTTCATATATAGGCGCTTTTCCGGAAAACAGTGGAAATACTGGGGAAAATTGATGGATTTGGAGAAATATTCCGGCTTCGTTGCATAAAAAGGGGAAAGGGATTATAATAAAGTCGTTGGTGATTTTTCACTTTTCTTGGAAGAAGTATTGAGGAGGATTAAAATGACTGCTAAGAAGGGAACGGAGATACCGAAGAAAACGGCGGCAGCGGTATCTGCTAAAACAGAGAACGTAACAGCCCCGGCAAAAGAAAGTGCCGTGAAGGAAGAAGCGGTAAAGGTAGAGAAAGCTCCTGCAAAGAAGACGGCAGAACCCAGAAAGGCTGCGGCAAAGGCTGCGCCCAAAACGACAAAAACTACGAAGGCAGAAAAGGAAGCGGCGAGCCAGAACGTATATATTCAGTTTGCAGGAAAGGAGTTCCGGTTGGAGGATATTGCAGAACAGGCGAAAAATGCCTGGGTGGCGGAAGGTCACCGCGCATCTTCCCTGAAGAGCCTGGACGTGTATGTAAAGCCTGAGGATTCGGCTGCATACTATGTAGTGAACGGCAAGGCCGCCGGAAAGATTGATCTGTAAGATTGAAAGAGAAAAAGAATTTTTCGTATCTCCAACCGGGGTGTCCGGCTGGAGATATTTTTTCTTATCTCACGTTTGACGAACAGCTTTCCATATGCTAAACTGTTAAAAAAGATCAAAAAGAAATTTATGAAGAGCAGAAAGTGTGTGCCAAAAGGCACAGAAAAGGGAATTGGGTGAGAGCCCCAAACGATCCGGTCACTGTATTCAGGGAGTGAGGTCCGAAGAAACCATTGCGCCAGAAGCGTGAGAAGGGGCGGCCAAGCAAAGAACTGTAAGTCAGGAAACCTGCTTTCTGTGCGGGTTAGACAGGCTTCCGAGGAAAGCGGTTCTGATAAAGAGAGGGAAAGATCCGCTTTGCGTGCGGATCTTTACTTATGTGAAAAAAAGGCAGGGAGTGGATATATGGTATCATTTATCGGGGCAGGACCGGGAGATCCGGAGCTTCTGACCATCAAAGGGAAAAAATTAATCGATAGTGCGGATATTATTATTTATGCGGGGTCTCTTGTAAATCCCCAGGTACTTTCAGACGCCAAGGAGGGTGCGGTTATTTACAACAGCGCCGGTATGAATCTGGAAGAGGTGCTGGCGGTGATGAAGGACGGGGAAGAGAAGGGGCTTAAGGTGGTCCGGGTCCACACGGGGGATCCGGCCGTATACGGAGCGCATCGGGAGCAGATGGACGCCTTGGAGCGTATGGGGATTGCATACGAAGTAATTCCGGGCGTCAGTTCTTTCCTGGCTGCTGCTGCAGTGCTGAAAAAGGAATACACCCTGCCGGGCGTGAGCCAGACGGTAATTCTCACCCGGATGGAGGGGCGGACCCCTATGCCGGAGGGAGAGAAGCTTCTGGATCTGGCCAGGCATCAGGCTACCATGATTATTTTTCTGAGCGTGGGGATGATAGAAGAGCTGGCGTCCACCCTGCGGCAGGCATACCGGGAGGATACGCCCGCAGCGGTGGTCTACAAAGCAACCTGGGAGGACCAGAAAATTGTCCGGGGAACGCTTCGGGACATTGCAGACAAGGTGAAGGCTGCGGGAATTTGCAAAACGGCTTTGACCGTGGTAGGAGATTTCCTGGGAGACGATTATGAATTGTCCAAATTGTATGACAAAACTTTTACGCATGAGTTTCGAAAGGGAGTACAGGAGTAAATGGGGATTCAGCTATTGAGCATCAGCCACAAGACGGCTCCGCTGGAGATCCGCAGGCTGTTTGCTTTTACACAGGAGCAGCAGGAGCGGCTGGGTCTTACGTTTCTGAAAGAGGGCGGCGTGCAGGAATGCGTGGTGATTGCGACCTGCAACCGGACCGAAATTTATGTGTATGCGGCGGATTCCGGCCGCAGGCAGAATCTGTTCCAGAGGCTTCAGCAGATCCTTCTTCGGGAGGCAGGGGCCTTGAAGACAGAGCATATTGCGGATTACCTGCGTTTCTACCAGGACGAGAAAGCAGTGCGGCATCTCTTTTCCGTGACGGCAGGGCTGGATTCCATGGTGGTGGGAGAGGATCAGATACTCGGGCAGGTAAAGAAGGCCCATGAACAGGCCAGGGAGACGGGAACGGCAGGAAAATATCTCAATACCCTGTTCCGCTATGCTGTCACCTGCGCCAAGAAGATTAAGACAGAGACGGACTTGTCCAAATCTTCCGTGTCTACGGCTACCTTGGCCATCAAAGCCGCGGAGGAGGTTTTGGGAGATCTGGCCGGGAAGAAAGTTCTGGTAATTGGCGGAACCGGGCAGATTGGCAGCATTGTCCTGAAAAATCTATACAGTATGAAGGGGATCCGTATTTACAGCACCATCCGCAGTGTGACACTGAGCCACGATGCCCATTTTAAAAGCGAAAGCAGTACGGTGATCGATTACCGGGAGCGTTACAACTATGTGGACGAAATGGATGTGATTATCAGCGCCACAGCCAGTCCCCACTATACCATGGCTTGTTCCAAGGTGCAGGAGCGGCTTCGGACGGATAAGGTCCGGGTGTTTGTGGATTTGGCGGTTCCCGTGGACATTGAAGAGCGGATAGGAGAGCTACCCAGGACCTTCCTTTTTAATATGGATGATTTTGAGGAGCTGGCTAAGGCCAACAATCTGGCCAAAAAGCGGGCGGCCCGGGAGGCAGGGGAGATTCTTCAGGAATATGCGGAAGATTTCATGCGCTGGATGATTTTCCAGTGGTCCGTGCCCCAGATGGAGAAAACCAAGGCATGGATGCTGGCAGAGGCAGAGAAAAAGGGCTTTGAGAAGGCCATCGATAAGTTGTTTTACCGAATCCGGGAACAGGCGGATCCAGAGGAACTGAAAAGTTTCTTCCGGTGTATCAGGGAGCCGGAGAGTCAGGAATAAGAGAGGACGCAAATTTATGGGAAAATTATACGTAGTGGGTTTTGGGCCGGGAGGCTATGAACATATGACTGACAAATGTATCCGGGTGATCCGGGAAGCGGATGTCGTAACCGGGTATACCACGTATGTAGATATGCTGAAGGAATATTTCCCGGAGAAAACATACCTGGCCACACCCATGATGCAGGAGATAAAGCGCTGCCGCATGGCGGTAGAGGAAGCGGTGAAAGGACAGACCGTGGCTATGGTGAGCTCCGGGGACAGTGGTATCTACGGTATGGCAGGTATTATCTACCAGGTTGCGGAAGAGATGGGAGCGGAGATCGAAATTGAGACAGTGCCGGGCGTTACGGCGGCCAGTGCGGCGGCTTCCGTGCTGGGAGCTCCTTTGATGCACGATTTTGCGGTCATCAGTTTAAGCGATCTGATGACCCCTCTTGATCTCATTATGAAACGGGTAGACTGTGCCGGCCAGGGAGATCTCATTGTCTGCCTGTACAATCCCAAGAGTAAAAAGCGGACCGGGTATGTGGAGCAGGCGGCAAAGATTCTCATGAGCTACCGGAAGAAGGAGACGCCGGTGGGCATTGTGCGCAATGCAGGCCGCAAAGACGAGCGGGCGCAGATTACCACGCTGGAACACTTGAAAGACGCGGAAATTGATATGTTCAGTGTGGTTCTGATTGGAAATTCCCAGACGTATGTAAGCGGGAACCGTATGATTACGCCGAGAGGGTATGAGGTATGAGAATTCGAATCGGTACGAGAAAGAGCAGGCTGGCCCTGGTGCAGACAGAACTGGTAAAGCAAAAGATTGAGGCGGCTTTCCCGGAGGCGGAAGTGGAGCTTATGGAGCTGTCCACCCGGGGAGACGAGATTCTTGATCGCTCTCTCACCTCCTTTGGAGGAAAGGGAGTTTTTACCAAAGAGCTGGAGGAAGCGCTTTTAAAGGGAGAAATCGATCTGGCAGTTCACAGCGCCAAAGATATGCCCATGGAGTTCCCGCGAGGGCTGTGCATCGGTGCGGTTCTGGAGCGGGCAGACTGCCGGGATGTATTTGTAACAAGGGACGGCAGAGCCCTTTCGGACCTGCCGGCCGGAAGCGTGGTGGGGACCAGTTCCCTGCGGAGAGAGCTGCAGGCGAAGGCTGTCAATCCCGGGATCCGGGTGGCGCTTCTTAGGGGAAATGTCCTTACCCGGCTCCGAAAGCTTCAGGAGGGGCAATACGACGGCATCCTGCTTGCGGCCGCGGGACTTTCGCGGCTGGGACTTCTAAAAGAGGAGAATTTCTGTCTGGAGTATCTAAATCCGGATACCTTTCTTCCGGCCGCTGGACAGGGGATTCTGGCTGTGGAGGCCCCAAAGGGCCATATGGAGGAGGTTCTTGCAGCCATTCACTGTGAGCAGGCGGCCCTGGAGCTGGAAGCGGAGCGGAGCTTCTTGTCTGCCATCGGCGGGAGCTGCAATGCGCCTGCGGCCGGCCTGTGCCGGGTGGGAGAGAACGGGATTGAGATGCGGGTCATGTATGCCCGGGACGGGAGGTCCCCCCGCTATGCCTATGCCAGGGAACGTGTTCAGGGCGCAGATCCGCAGGCGGATGCCCGGAGGACAGTTAAGGACCTGGGAATACGGATGGCCCAAGAGGTGAAGAAGGGAAAGGTCTGGCTTCTGGGG
>ERZ777305.1912-NODE-1912-length-20661-cov-4.556052_pt1 | contig 20661 bp, 25 predicted proteins | sample MGYA00374965_ERZ777305 | MGnify/ENA primary metagenome ERZ777305 (study PRJEB29328, sample SAMD00013331) | mouse gut metagenome | study: EMG produced TPA metagenomics assembly of the Metagenome analysis of fecal microbiota from mouse which was promoted... | reverse complement strand
ACTCATATGTCTTTTTCAATGCAACTTTGTTGCACTTCACATTTAAATTAACAAAGCTCTAGAATTTTGCATTATTTAAGGAATTTTGCTATAATAGTCCGCGAATTGAGGGGATTATTATGTCAGCACCAAAAAACGGGATGAATGATGTACCAATAAAAAGATTTTATTTTCAGGAGTATGTTGAACGTATTAAACTTAATAATAGAGTTTTAGAGCATATGGAGGATACTAATCGAGAATTCGATGAATATATGAAGTTTTTAAAGCAATTTGATGATTATGCAGTTGTAACTTTTTGGATATCACAATTTTATGAGGAATTAATTAGTTCCTTTAAGATGGAACATGCTAAAATGATTAATTTTGACTTAATTGATAAGAATAATTTATTCTTTAATTCATTGAGTATTAATCATAAACGAATACAAGATTTGCATCAATTTGTTATGAATGCAACAGGTCAGCCTTGTGATAATCCAGGATATCGAGTAACTAATGTAAAGGTTAGCAAGGTAACCCAACAGGGAGAATTAATCTTCTGGCGCGGTGTTGAAAAAGAAGATATTAAATTCTTTATGGATCAACTTATTGAACTTTATAAATCAAGATCTTTATCAGTTATTAATACTAATCCCTTCTTTAAAAGTGCTTTAATTCATCTATTATGCGCAAGAATTCAACCATTTTCTGATGGAAATAAGAGAACTGCAAGACTTTTATATGGTATGAAGTTTACCAATTTAATTAATGAAATTTATGGTATGAATTTGAAAATTAGTCCATTTAATATATCGCCTAATTTACTTTTGAATCAATTAACTTATGCTAAGAGAATTAATGATATATGGTTTGATATGGAACATGATAATAATGATGAACTTAATTTATGGTTTAACTTTATATTAGATATGATTGATGAACAGTTATTTTATCAAATGTCTCAGAAAGAAAAATTAATGACATCTTTAAATAATATTGAATCAATGGCGAAGATGGAACCAGATGAGATTAAACAATTAATAGTAAAAATGAGAATTAAATAAAAATTCTCTTTTTTTTGTCTATTAATATTGATATAATTTTAATATGGTGTTTAATAAGTGAAAGGAGAAAGTTAATGGAATTAATCGATGTATTAGATGAAAATGGGATTAAAACTGGAAAGGTTTTACCAAGAGATGAAGTACATAAAAAAGGACTATGGCACCGAGCAATCGTCGTAGCTATTGTCAATGAAAAGAATGAGATTTTAATTCAACAGAGAGCTTTAGATAAAGAGAAAAATGCTGGGATGTGGGATATATCCGCGGCGGGTCATATTTCAAGTGGACAAGATTCTTTAATGGCAGCCGCACGAGAGATAAGTGAAGAAGTCAGTGTAAGCTTAGGTTATAGTGTTGAAGTTAAAGATTTTAGATTTATGTTTTCTTTTAGAAAAGAACAAATATTTTCTGATGACTTTGTCGAAAGGCAATTTTATGATTTCTTTATTTTAAGACAGAATGGATTAAATATCGAAAATATAAGATATCAAAAAAGTGAAGTAAACGCAATTAAATTTGTAACTATTACAGAACTAAATGAAATGCGTGAAAAGAAAATGTTAGTTGATAGAGAAGCATGTTATGATGCATTAAATGATTATTTGTTTAGATTATAGGAGAGTATTTATGAAGGAAAAAACATTAGTTATATTAGCTGCTGGAATGGGTAGTCGTTTTGGCGGAATGAAACAAATTGAACCAGTTGGTCCAAATGGGGAATTTATTATAGATTATTCGATTTATTCGGCTATTAGATATGGTTTCAATAAAATCGTCTTTGTTATAAAAGAGGAAAATTATGATATATTCAAAGAAAATATTGGATCACGCGTAGAGGATAAGGTTAAAGTTGAATATGCCTTCCAAAGATTAGAAGATATTCCTGAGGGATTTGTCGTTCCAGAGGGAAGACGTAAACCTTGGGGTACAGCACATGCTGTTTATGCAGCAAGAGATTATATAAATGGAAATTTTGGTATTATTACTGCTGATGATTTCTATGGTGATGATGCATTTAGAGTATTATCTCTTGGAATTGATGATACAAACGATTATATAATACCAGGGTATGCAATTAGTGATACTTTATCCGAGAATGGTGCAGTTAAAAGGGGCGTTATAGTTCATGAAAATGGCATTGTTAAGTCCGTTACAGAGAGTTCATGTATCTTAGATGGCGAAAAAGTTAATTGTACTCCTTTAGATGAGTCTAAAGAGGAATTCTACGTCGAAAAGGATCATCCAGTATCAATGTTGATGAATGGATTTACTAAAGATATCTTAAATACGATTGGTAATGATATGCATGATGCTTTTGCCAATAATCAAGATCATTTATTAGATTATGAAATGTTACTTCCAGATATAATGGACGAAGACATCAAAAATGGCAAAACAATTCGCGTAGTTAATACAACAGCTCATTGGATGGGAATGACTTATAAAGAAGATAAGCAAGCGTTAGAAGAATTTATTAGAAGTGAAATTGCCTCGGGAGTTTATCCAGAAGATTTGTGGAAATAAAATTATGAAGAGATATTTAATTGTTTTATGTGCATTGACATTTATAATATGTGGATGTGAAAAGAAAAATTCTGATATTAAAGATGTGGATGTAAGTTCATCAACGACATCAAGTTCGACATCAATAACAACAACAACGAGTACTACTAGTACGACAGAAAAAACTACAATAAAAGAAAAAACAACTACAACAAAAAAGACGACTGCATGTCGCGTAAAGAAGTTTGATAAAAAATATAGTTATGCTTATAAAACGAAGAAAGAATGTATGAAAGAGGGAAACCTAGCATTCTTAGATATAAGTGATAATATCAATAAAGATGTCTTTGCCTATGATTGTCGACAAATAAAAGATGAATGTGGAAATACTTGGTATGGAGCATTCTTCTATGTCTATAATCAAAAAACTAGTAAGGAAGAAGAATTTTATTATTAAGAAAGGACAAGATAATTTAATCTTGTTTTTCTTATATTTAACGTGTATTATAAGTATTTAAGATGAGGTGTTTCTATGGAAGAAATAAGCAAAGTTAAAGAAGAACTACCAAAGAGTTATCAAGTAATTAATATTGAAAGAATAGATGATTTTATATTTGTTCAAACGCAGGAGAAATCCTTTTTAATTGATAAAAATAAAAAGGTATATGATGTAGGAAATTATAGCCATGCATGCAAAATATATCATATGGGAAAGGATATATTTGCGGTTTTAGAGGGCAATTGTAAGCAAGATTTAGTAAATATAGAAAATAGAGAAGTTTATTTATCTCATAGAGTCTCATATTATTCAGGTATATGGAAAATAGATGATGATTATGTACATATTTCGGGACCGGATTATGAAGAAAGCCCACTTTTTAATATAAGGACAAAAAAGTTTATTAAACCAGATCTAGAAGTACCTGTTAAATACGGATGGAAATTAGCTCCTAATTTATTCGTCTATGAAAATAATGATTATGGCAAGGGGATATATCAAAAATTTATTATCAATCAAGATGGAGAAGTTTTTTATAATTGTGGATCTTATTTTCCCTATTATGAAGATGGCAACATAATTTTATCTAGTCTAAAAGATGAAGAGGTAATTGTCGTTCATGATGTTTTAAAGGGAGCAGGAAAATCAGAGATGCTATCTAGAAGTGATGCAATAAAATCTAATCCTCTAGTATATACTTCAGAGGGTGGTAGTGCTAAATCCATTTGCTTTATATCGGGCAAGGAGTTTTTAGTCGTTGATTTTAATATGAATATCTTGAAAAAGTATAATTTAGATATTGATTATGATGATGTAGAAATTCAAATATGGGGCGATATTGCAGTTATTATTGTTAAAAAAGGCGAAGAAAGTTATTGTATAGCCTTAAATATAAAGACTGGCAAACAAGTCAAACATCATGGTATTTGGGTATTACCTTTAGATGTCAAGGGACCTACCGTTATTCGCGGATGTGATGTCTTGGGTGATGATGATTATATGTTTACCATTTATGATGAAAATGGATGCGAGTATACACATCATCGCTCTCGTGATTGTTTTAATATCCACTCTGAAAAGATGAATTTGATTAGATTTTATGGTGTAGAGGGAATTAATGGGTGTCTAGTTTATAATATAGATACAAAAGAGGAAAAAGAAGTTCCTTGGCAAGATCCTAAATTTAAAATGAAAAATAATAAGTATATGGATTATGGCTTTGGTATCCGTTATGGAGAATCTTGGCGCGATGAAATAATTGATATCTTTGATCTAGATTTTAATGTCGTCTATGAAGGAATAGTTCCTAAAGATTTTAATATAAGAGGGGAAGATTTTAGCTATGAAGTTAAAAATGAATTACTTCTTTTGACAGTTCCTATAAGTGAAGGACCAAGAACTTATTATCGCAAGATTGTAATGGATAAAGAGAAAAATATTATATATGATTCTTTTAGTGGATATCTTTCTTTTATTGGAAATTTCTTACAGGTAATTGATGAAGAAAGTGGCAAAACTTATTATATAGATTCGAGAACCGGAAAAAGAGTCGATGATATCAGTTTAACTATGCAAGAATTTGCCTTGCCAGAAATGATAAATGTCGATGGAGAATGTGTGCGATTAATTAAGAAAAATGATGATAAAATTGATGAGTATTAGAGGCATTTTTGGTATAATAATAATAGGTGATAGGAATGGATAGATATAATGAACTTGTTGAATTAATTACGAAAGCCAACTATGAATATCATGTCTTAGATAATGCCGAAACTTTGACAGATGAAGAATATGATAATTATTTGAGAGAATTATATAAAATAGAAGAGGATCATCCAGAATGGATAAGAAGTGATTCACCAACTCATAAAATAGGTGGAGTAATCTTGGAAAAGTTTGAGAAAGTTACTCACAATATTCCAATGATGAGTTTAGCTGATGTCTTTAATGAGGATGAAATAAGAGAATTTGATGCGAGGATAAGAAATGCGGGAATTGATCCTAAATATGTGTGTGAACTTAAGATAGATGGTTTGAGTGTATCTTTAAAATATGAGAAGGGATTATTGGTATCAGGGGCAACTCGTGGTGATGGAGTAGTAGGAGAAGATATAACGCATAATGTCAGGACGATTAAGCAAGTTCCTCTAAAGTTAAATAAGCCTATTGATATTGAGGTTCGCGGCGAAATATATATGAGCAAGAAAACTTTAGAAAGAATTAATGAAGAGAGAAAAGAGAATAATGAACCATTGCTTAAAAATTGCCGCAATGCGGCTGCAGGTTCTGTTCGTCAGCTTGATTCAAGTGTTGCTGCAAAAAGATTCTTGGAAGTTTGGATATACCATTTGCCAGATCCCGAGGATTATGGAATAAAGACGCATCATGAAGCATTAGAGTTTATGGCTGATTTAGGTTTTAGAACTAATCCAAACAATAGACTAGTCAATTCTATTGATGAAGTTATGCAGTTTATTCAAGAGAAAAATGAGGCAAGAGAAGGATTACCTTATGATATAGATGGGGTTGTTATTAAGTTAGATGATTTACACGATCATGAAATTATGGGAAATACAATAAGATATCCAAAATGGGCATGTGCCTATAAATTTCCTGCGCAAGTTGTTTCAACTAAATTAAAAGATATTAAATTTACTGTGGGAAGAACGGGACAAGTAACCCCTAATGCCATATTAGAACCCGTAATGGTTATGGGGTCATTGATTAGCAAAGCCACTTTGCATAATGAAGAGTATTGTCTTGTTAAAGATATTCGCGTAGGTGATACGGTTAAGATAATTAAAGCAGGTGATGTCATTCCAAGAGTAGAAAGTGTAATTTTAGAATGAGCGATGCTCGACCTTTTGAATTTATCAAGGAGTGTCCGATATGCAAGAGTCCACTGATAAAAAAGGATGCAAGTTATTACTGTGTGAATGAGGAATGTCCTAAAAAAGATATTGAATCTCTAATTCACTTTGCTGCAAGAGATACGATGAATATCATCGGTTTAGGAGATGCCATTATCGAAGATTTCTTTAATATGGGATATATTAAGAGTATTCCAGATATTTATCGCTTAGATAGATATGTTGAAGAACTAAAGCTTCTCGAAGGTTTTGGAGAAAAATCGATTAATAATTTATTAGATAGTATAGAAGAATCTAAAAAGACAGGTTTGGATAGATTATTATTTGCCGTTGGTATAAGATATGTTGGCAAGAAGACGGGAAAGATTTTGGCCAAGCGTTTTAAAAATATTGATGCTTTAGCTTCGGCAAGTTTTGAAGAATTGGAAGCGATAAGAGACATTGGAGATGTCATAGCTCAGTCCGTTGTCGATTACTTTAATGATGAAGATAATTTAAAAATGATAACTGAATTAAAAGAACTTGGTTTAAATATGGGTTATGAAAGCAATGAAGTGGAAGAAGAAACGATTTTTACTGGCAAGACTTTTGTCCTAACAGGTACACTTGATTCAATAACAAGAGATGATGCTAAAGAAAAAATTGAAAATCTAGGTGGTAATTGCAGTGGTTCTGTTTCGAAGAAGACAGATGTCGTTATTGCGGGGCATGATGCCGGAAGCAAATATCAAAAGGCTGTTGATTTAGGAATAGAAATCTGGGATGAAGCAAAATTTTTAGAAATGTTAAATATTTAACATTTTTTTGTTGTGTAAATTTGATTGTCAATGTGACGATTATTAAACTAGCACCTTTTTTACCATGCTATAATCAAAATAGGTGATTAAGTATGACATATCCAGTTGAAGAAATGAATTATAAGATGAAATTTTTGAATGATAAAATTGAGAATGGCGAGAAACTTACTTTAGAGGAAGAAGATTATATGAAAAAAATGGCATTCTTTAAAAAAAATTATGATGCAATGTGTCTTGAACAACAGTTAAAGAATGTGGAAATTGACGAAGATGCCGTTTTGACCCTTTTAGCGAAAAAGCGCGAGGAGTTAGTAAAAGTTATTAGAGGAACAAAGTCGAAAAACAAGTTGCCGCAACTACGCAATCAGGTTAAGAATATCGATGAATTTATGCAAAGTGATGCTGTAAAACACTTTAAAGAAGTGTTACTTGACAATAATTCTATTAAACATGTTGATATTGTCAGAGTATTTAGTGATTTGGCATATAAGGATCGTTTTTTAAGTGCTTCTTATTTGGCAGGAGATAGAAAACCGGGTTTTTATGGCTCAGCTTTTGCGTTAGAAAATCAGTATTTGAAAACAATGACATTTAATCGCCCATTAATTGATTTAACGAGACGCGTATTGATGGGAGATTTCTCCTTATATAATGCTTTAAAAGAGGGAAAATCTACGTTGGAAGATGGAACTTTAATCTCTGATGAGTTTCGCAAAATTAGGCTTGAAGATATAAGTGCTATAACACATTATGGACGTGGTAGAGTTGACGATATGGAAGATCATACATTTGATACATTGAAGGATGATTTAGATATCTTGGTGGCAATAGATCAAGTTCAAAAAGGCGATATAACGAAGGTGGATGATGCACCTATTAAAGATGCAATTAGGGATATACTTATGGGTATTATATCGGGAAAATATACAGTTAAAGATTTTACTAATTATCAGATACTCGATTATTTTGATAAGGGAATAGATACTACTAAATTTAGAGAATTGTTAAAAAGAAATAATTTCAATATAGACAGCGTACAGAGGGAAGTGTTCCAAGATGATTTACTTAGAGTAACGAACCTTAACCAAAGAGAAAATTTGTTTATTGATGAAAATGGCGAACTAAATGTGGCAAATATTTCTCTTGCCTCAGCTGTTATGAATGGGGAAGATGTAGATGATGAGGAAAGCTTATCAGCCGATTTGAGTTGTCTAAATAGAATAAATTATTATCAACCAGCACATAGAAATAATCCTCATGAATATGAACGTGATAAATATGATGTAAAAATTCTCTTAGCAATAGCAAGATATAAAGATGAATTAAAAAAAGAAATAGAACAAGATGCAGTTGAAATAAAAAAATGATGAATTAAGATGATGTTTTGGTTATATTAAAGTTTGGGTGGTTTTATTATGACAACGGAAGAATTACTTTTAAGATACGTAGAAGAAACGGATATATTAAGTGATGAAAAGAGCATTATGGTAATTTTATTTGGCAGTAGAATTACCGGTGATTACAAAGAATCTAGTGATTTAGATGTTTTGGTAATTGTTCCCCATGAGGATGGATATTTTGGCAGAGAAAAGAGAATGATTGATGGAATTCCTGTCGAGACTATTTTTATGTCTAAAAGTACGATGATGAGAAAAATAGCCAATGAGTATTGGACAGGGTCTAAATTCTTGGAAAGCGTATTATTAACGGGAAAAGTAGAAAAATCTCTGGATGGGGTGTGGTTAGATGCCGTAAAAGAGATAAAGAGATTAAGTGAATTTAAAAAGGATAAGCAAGCATTTAGCAGTTATTGGCAAGAAAAATTGGATCAAATATTGTATCAATATCGGCATGCAAATGGTAATGAAAAGAAATTATATTATTTTGTATTCATCAATCTTTTAAGAATGATGTATCATTTTATGAATAATTATTCGAGTATTACCGATTGGAAATTTTATCAAATGTATACTAATAAAGAAAAGGCCAAACTATATAAACTTGATTTGCCTGATGAGGAATTTATCGATGCTATGGTTAAGGCTTTAGAGAACACAGATGATATGGAAGAAACTTTAAAAAAATTATTTCACTTTGCTGGCTATACAGATTACGAAAAGGAAAAAAGGCATGTATATATCGAAGAAGATTGGCATCGATGTCTATCAAAGCAGGAAATTGATAAGGAGCTCATGTATTTAGGAAGTAATGTTGCAAAGGTAGAGGAGATGTTACTTTTAGAAAGTAAAGAGGCAGAGTGTTGTTATTTTCTATTGCTCGAATATATGAGAGATAAAACTTTTTATATTGGACCTAAAGATACCAGTGGATTTGATAGAATTTTTAAAAGGGCTCTTGATACAGAAGGAGCTGAAGAGAGAATACGTGTTTTAGAAGAATTATTACACGAATTAGATAAAGAATATGAATTTGACTATGATGATTATTCACTTTAAGAAATGTTATAGAAACATTTCTTTTTTTGAAGTTTAGATGTATAATAGCGAATAAAAGTGGATGTGATGATATGACAACAAGGGAATTGATTCAAAAATTTCAAGAACAAAATGCCATAATGGAAAATAAAAAGATAATGGGTATGATTGTCTATGGGAGTCGAATAAATAATCTTGCCAAGGAAAATAGTGACTTAGACGTATTTTTAATTTCGAGTGGCAATAACTCCTATAAAGGAATGCAAACTATTGATGGTGTGAAAATAGATATCAATATCGTATCTTTAAATCACATATTTTCACTTATTGAGCAAGATCATCGTGAAAATGCCAGTTATTATCCTTCCGTTTTTAATACAGGAGTTGTCCTCAAAAATGAGGAAGGCGTTGTTGATTTTATCAAAGATAGAGTAAATGAGCATGAGAAGTTCTCAACACTTAAAAGAGAAATGCAAAATTACGAGGAAGCGAACTTGGGCAATTTATAAATATGTCGCGAGATACTATTTATGATGATTATTTATATTATAATTTACTTGAGAAAATTCGCACTAATTATTTTTATTTACATAACTATTCAAGAGTGGGATTCAATAAAGTATATGATTGCTTTAGAAACAGCCAATGCATTAATACATATTATCAATTGAAATTGCCGGATAGAAAGTTTATGGATTTTTATTTAGAAGCTCTATTTGAAAAAGATTATAAAGCCCGATTAGAAATTTTGAATAATATGTTTGCTATGATTGGTATAAATCCGGATTTATTGTATAGTGAAAAAGTATATTTAGATGAATACTGTAGTGGTTTAGATTTGAAGATGGTTTATTTAAGGGAAAAAATAGCAAAAGTAGAAATGTCACTTATAAGTGAGCATCCCGCTAGTGACTATGTTTATTATGTAGCTTTATATAGATTGCAAAATCTAATGTGGCTAATAAATGACGAGGAAAGTCATGATGCTATGGAAGAATTTTCTAAAGCTTTATTAAGTACGGATATTGATGCAAGAATAAAAAGTTTAGAGAATATATTTACCTATGTAAGTAAGAGTTTTAATATCGATTTTGATAATTATTTAATTAAAAAATATTGATGTTGTCAAAATATGACGACACTTTTTTTAGTATAAGGCAATTGCATATAAGCATATATTGTAGTATAATTATGGTACTTATTTGAGGTGAAATAATTATATGAAAAAATTAAAAGCTTTTTATAAAAATAATCGTATATACTGTATTTTAATGCTTGTTTCTCTTTTTTGTTTTATATTGATGGGATCAGCAGTGGTAATATACTTTGTTCATCAGGCTAGTTCGGATAAATATGGGGCAAGACTAGAAGATATCGATGCTTACCCAGTTAATTCAGAACTTGCCAAATTAGAAACATTTTATAAAGAAAGTGATGGAGTAGAGAAGGCATCTGTACGTTTGCAAGGCAAAATTATCTATGTTAGAGTAGAAGTGGATGCCAAGATGACGATAGATGATATGCAAAATATTGCTACGGAAAGTTTAAATGAATTGACAGAAGAGCAAAAGAGCTATTATGACTTACAATTTACTTTTAATAGAGATGGATTGCCACCTTATTCGGGAAGTAAGGCATCAAGTAGAACAGTTATCACTTGGAGTAATTATAATATTGTTAGTGAAGAGACGACAACTACTACTTCGAAGAAAAAGAAGAAATAGGTGAATTCATGAAAAAGATTAAGAAAATAATAATTGCAATAGTAATAGGTGCTTTATTATTAACAGTTGGGGGAGTTATCCTTTACAATACAATAGTAGATGAAAATTCATTATCAATATCAGAGAAAAAGTGGATTGATACAAATTCATCTTCCGTTATTTCATTATCGATACCTAATGATATTCCTGTGTTCGGTTCAACAGGAGAAGGAGTGTTTTTTGATTTTTCGTCCTCTTTAATTAGCGATTTAGGATTAAATATCAATAATAATACGGTTTCTTACTTATCTAATATTGAAGGATATGGATTTTTTATAACAGATACCTATAGTCAAACGGATTTACTTTTGTTTAAGGATCATTATGTCTTAGTTAGTAAAAATACTGGTGTAATTAATGATGCTAGTGTTATACCTAGTTTAAAACCAGGAATTTTATCAACCTCTAAGGATCGCGTTAAGGAATATTTTAATAATGATAGTGATTTTTTTAAGGAATATGACAATTTTACTAAGATTAGTGAGGATTTAGCTAATGGAACAATCGAGTATGCCTTGGTACCATTAAATGAATATAAAGATGAATTGATTTCTAATAATGTAAACATCTTAAAACATCTATCAGATTTAAATAAATTCTATTATTTTCATTTAGGAGAAGATAAAGATTTAAATTCAATTTTGACTAAACAATTTAATGCTTGGAAGAAGAAAAATTTTAATAAATCGTATGATAATAATAATTTTAAATTATTTGTCGATATGTTAAAGTTAAGCGAAGTAGAACAGGATACTTTAACTAATAAAGTTTATCATTATGGATTTGCTGAGATGCGTCCTTTTGAAGTATTAGCTAGTGGTGAGTATGGCGGAATTACAGCAGCTTATCTAGAGAGTTTTTCTAATTTTTCTAATGTAGAATTTACCTATAAAAAATATAAGAATTCAACAGAATTAGTTCAAGCAGCTTTAAATGGCAGTATTGATATGTATTATAATTACTATAACATTATAACCAATTATATTGATTCAGGAGCTTTAAAACCTATTAATTATTATGTTATTGCGCATAATTCAATAGATTTAAGTTTATCCAATATAAATGGATTACAATACCAAACTGTCTATGTTCTTAAGAATTCCTATTTGGCAGATTTAATTAAGAATTTACCAGGTATAAATATAATTGAATATGAAACCATGAGTGAACTTAAGAAAATTGCTAAAAAAGAGAATATTATTTTATTAGATGAAGATACTTATGAATATTATTTGACTAATATAATTAATTCTTATTCGGTAAGATATAAAGGTGTCGTAGATGATGAGTATTATTCTTTCCGTTATAAGAATGATACGGATCCAATATATAAGTTATTTAGCGCCTATACTAAGACAATTGATCCAAATGATTTACTTAGAACAGGTATTACTACTTACAATAAGGTAAATAAGCGTGGAGAAATAGTTGGAACTATTGCAATTTATATTTTAGGGGCAGTAGTTATATTGGCATTAGCGTTTGTTATCTATCATAAAAAGGCTAAAAAAGTTAAATTAAATACGAAAGTTAAGAAAGAAGATAGGTTAAAATATATCGATCTTTTAACCTCTTTAAAGAATAGAAATTATTATAATGAAAAAGTAAACATTTGGAATAAGAATACCATTTATCCACAAGCTTGTATTGTTATGGACATCAATCGTGTTAAGGAATTAAATGATACTTTAGGACATGAAGAGGGGGATAAGCAAATTCAGGCTGTTGCAAATGTTTTAATCAAAACTCAGATAGATAATACGGAAATAATCCGTACAGATGGTAATGAATTTTTAGTTTATGCTATCGGTTATTCCGAAAAGCAAATTGTTTCTTATATGAAAAAGTTATTAAAGGAATTTGGCAAGTTACCTCATGATTATGGTGTTCCTATGGGATTTAGTATGATTGAAGATGATACTAAGCTAGTGGAAGATGCCTTTAATGAAGCGAGTATTCAAATGCGGAAGAATAAGGATTTAGCTGAGGCAAAAGATGACAAAAAAGATAAATAAAATAAGTCGCGATACGAAGGATAGATTTATAAATTATATAACTAAAATATGGGAAATAATTAAGAAACCAGAGATGGGAATATTACCAGGGCAGTTGGCGTTCTTTATGCTACTTTCTTTGGTACCAATTATTACTTTATCGGGATATGCAGCCGGATTGTTTAATATCAATTTTAATACTATAATTGATATGTTTGGAAAAATAGTACCAGGAGGAATTGATACAATAGTTCCTTATCTAAATGGTAATACTATTGATTTAAAATTAGCGATTATATTTATATGGATGTTTTATTTGGCTAGTAATGGTTGTAATACGGTTATTCTTATAAGCAATCAAATATATGGTCTTAATCAGTCGAATTTTATTAAGAGAAGAATTAAGGCGATATTTATGACTTTGGCAATAGTGTTGTTAGTCTTATTTATGCTTATAGTTCCAGTGTTTGGAAATAAATTAATTGAGTTATTAGCACTTTATAATTTAGATAATGTCATTAGTAAAGTATATAGGGTATTACAAGGACCTATAACGTGGTTGATAATGTTTATATTTATTAGATCACTTTATGAGTTTGCTCCTGATAGAGTACGAAAAAATTCACATTTAAATACGGGCTCTTTATTTGCAACGATGGGATTTATCGTAGTTACAGAGGTATATAAGATGTTTGCCAATAATATGACGACATATAATATGTTCTATGGAGCATTATCTAATATAGCTTTAATTATGTTGTGGCTATATTTCTTATCTTTTGTCTTTGTTATTGGATTATCACTTAATTATGGTGAAGAATTAGATAAGGAAAAAATGGAGAAAACTGGAGCTTTAAGAGTATTGAAAAATAGATAGAGAGGATTATTCCTCTTTTTTAGTTAGGAGAGATATTTAAAATGATTATCTTTTTTAGACTTTATTTGGTATAATTTAGGTAGATTGGGAGTTATTGGTTATGAATTTATTAGAAGTAAAGGGTATGAATGTGGAAATAGAATTAAATGGCATTATGACTTCGGTTATTGGGCCGACTAATTCGGGCAAGACGACTTTGTTAAAAAAATTGTGTCATATTCTACCTAATGATGATATTTTTATTGATGATGTTTCTATTAAAGAGTATGATGTAACTTTTTTAAAGAATAATATCGTCGTAGTTTTTGATGATAATGAATATAATAGTGAATATGTCTCTGAAGAACTATATTTTAATTTGCATGAACTTGGCTATAGACTTGATGAGATAAATAAAAGAATTGAGGATTTAGCAAATTATTTTAAGGTAACTAATTTACTCGATAGAGATATTCATTCGTTAACTATGGAAGAAAGAATTTTAATAAAGATCTTATCTTATTTGATTATTAAACCGAAGATATTGGCCATGGATAATTTATTTGGCTATTTGGATAGCAAACATGTTAAGAATATCTTAAAGTACATAAAAGAGAATAATATAACTTTAATAAATGTAACCACTTATTCATCACATATACTTATGGGAGAAAATGTCATCGTTATGAATAATTATAAAGCCTTGATGTGTACGAAAGTCTCTAGTGTATTAGATGGCAATAGTATTCTTCCTTATATGGGTATAAAATTGCCATTTATAATTGACTTATCACATAATTTAATACTCTATGGACTTATTGATAAACTCTATTTTGATGATAGAAAGCTGGTGGATAAACTATGGAAGTAGTGTATACAAAAGATATTCCTGAATCTTTTACTTATAAGGGTGTTGTTGGGTTAATTGGCGATGTCCATGATTTAGAACATCAGGGATTTGATATAGATGGAATTGTCTATGACGATAATTGGACGGTTAAGAGATTTTTAAATGGACTACATTTTAAATTAAATGTGCGCATTGAAAGTTTGTTTAACTATTTGGAATTAGATATGAGTTATTTGAATGTCAAGATAAAGGATTTATCAAAGACGAATTTTAAATATGTCTTATTATCATATTTATTGTTAAACAATAAAAAAACAATAATATTTGACTATTTTGATGTTGGGTTAATATATAAAGAGCAAAAGAAATTAATAAAAATAATTCATAATTTAGCAAATGAAGGTATTAGGATGATTGTCATAAGTAAGGATTTAGTATTTTTAAGTCAAATAGTTGATACTCTTGTGATAATTAAAAATGATAAAGTCATTTATGCTGATGTCATGATGAATTTATTTAAAGAAGACAAGGTAGATATAGATGTTCCAGAGATTGTTAAGTTTATCAAATTGGCTAAGAAAAGAGATGCAGATATTAGCTATACTTTTGATAGTTTAGAGTTATTAAAGGATATATATAGGAGTGTTGCAAAATGAAGTATGTTGCTAGTGTTGCTTATGATGGATCTAAATTCTATGGCTTTCAAAGACTTCCCCGTCATAAAAGTGTTCAAGCGGAAATTGAAAGAGTTTTGACGAAAATTAATAAGACAGTCGTCGTCGTTAAGGGAGCAGGAAGAACAGATAGAGGAGTTCATGCATTAGATCAAAGGGTGCATTTTGAATTGAGTGTCGATATTCCCGAAGAGAGACTCATTAAAGCGATGAATGATATGCTAGATCCAGCAATTCACATAAATGGAATAACTGTAGTTGATAAAGATTTTCATGCGCGCTTTGATGTTAAGAAAAAGGAATATGTCTATGTTGTCTATACGGGAGAGTATGATCCTTTATTAATCGATTATGTTCATAGATTTACAGATAAGCTTAATATAAGAAAAATGCGAATTGCCTCTAAATACATGATTGGAGCGCATTCTTTTGAGTATTTTACATCCGGTGAAAGAGAATCTTATAATTCGATAATATTTAATGTGCGCATTAAGAAAAAGGGAGAGTTCATCTATTTTACTTTTGCTGGTAAGAGTTTTTATCACTATATGGTAAGGAATTTAGTTGGGGCTTTATTTCAAGTAGGACTTGGCAATATTGAACCAATGGAGGTTAAAAGAATGGTGGAAAATGCGAGCTCAGTTACGACGCCAACAATGCCACCGAATGGTCTTTATTTGAATAAAATATACTATTAATCGTAAAAAGAGCATAAAATTAAACAAATAGTTAAATTATGTTTGACTTTTAATGTCTTATAGCCTATAATTTTAAATGGTACATTTTTTAAATCTTTAATTTCGATTGGATGTGGGAAGTTCATGAGAAAGGGATTTTTGAAAGGGAAATATTATGAAAAATACATTCATGCAAAAAAAGGAAACTGTTGAACGTAAATGGTATGTAATTGATGCTACGGATTTACCATTAGGACGTGTAGCAACTAAAGCTGCTCATGTTTTAAGAGGAAAACACAAAGTAACTTTTACACCACATGTTGATTGTGGAGATTATGTTATCATTACTAATGCTAGTAAAGTTAAATTAACTGGTAATAAGTTAAATGATAAGATGTATTATGATCACTCAGGATATCCAGGAGGATTAAGAGAACGTAATGCAAAAGAAATGGTTGAAAAATATCCTGTTGAAATGGTAGAAAGAGCTGTTAAGGGAATGCTTCCAAATGGTCGTTTAGGACGTCAAATGTATAAGAAATTATTCGTATACGCTGGTGAAGAACATAACCAACAAGCTCAAAAGCCAGAAAAAATGAGTATATAGTAGGAGGGTAAGTTATGAATAAAAAAGTTATTACTGCAAGTGGTAGAAGAAAATCTAGTACTGCACAAGTTAAAATGGTTCCAGGAACTGGTAAAATTATCGTTAATGGAAGAGATGTTAATGAATACTTACCATTCGAAGTATTAGTTATGGATTTAAAACAACCATTAGTTGCAACAAATAATGAAACAACATTTGATATTACTATTACTGTAAGAGGTGGAGGTTTCTCAGGACAAACTGGAGCAATTAGACTTGCTATCACTAAGGCATTGTTAATTTATGATGAAGGTACAGATGCATCTAGTGAAACTTCTTATAGAAAAATCTTAAAAGAAGCTGGATTTATTACTCGTGATCCAAGAGTTAAAGAACGTAAGAAATATGGTCTTAGAAAAGCTCGTAGAGCACCACAATTCTCAAAACGTTAATTTATGCAGTTTTCAAAGCTCACATATGTGGGCTTTTTTGCTGCACTAAAATGCCGATTTAAGTTGAATAATCATAGGTTATAAAGTATTTTCAATCACTTTGTTTGACGCCAGCCGAATCAGCCGTGTGAACGAATTAGGTATTAGTGTGGTATAATTAATTATAGGATGTGATTATTATGAAAGAAAGATTTTTAGATAATGTTCTTGATGGATTCTATAAAAACGGATATGTTGAAGATGACCGCTTAACAAACGATAAAATGCACTATATAGAATTCATTACAACAACTACATATATAGATAAATATTTAAAACAAGGTGACAGAATTTTAGAAGTTGGCGCTGGAACAGGAGCATACTCTTTACATTATGCTAATAAAGGATATCAAGTAGACGCTATTGAATTAGTACAAGCAAATGTTGATGTAATGAAAAGCAAAATCAAAGATAATATGAATATAAATGTTATACAAGGTAATGCGTTAGATTTATCAATGTATGCTGATAATACTTTTGATGTAACATTAGTTTTAGGACCTTTGTATCATTTATTTAAATATGAAGAAGAGAAAAAAGCAATCAGTGAAGCTATTAGGGTTACCAAACCTAATGGTAAAATATTAATTGCCTTTATATTATTTGATTTAACAATGCTTACATGGGGATTTCAAGATAAAAATATTTATGAAAATTATGGTGCTGACAAACAAGTTTCACTTGATTTTAAACCAAATAATTCAGAAGATTTAATATTTAATATGAGATACTTTGATGAAGTTAAAGACTTGATGAATAAATTTGATGTAAAAAAAATGTGTTATGTAGCAACAGATGGCGTTGGAAGAGTTATGAGAGAAAATATTAACAATATGACAAAGAAAGAGTATAAAATGTTTGTTGATTATCATTTATCAATTTGTGAGAGAGAAGATTTAATTGGTTATAGTGGTCATATTTTATCAATAGTTGAAAAATAGAAGATATAATTAAGGTGATAGACAGATAGTAATTTAAAAGTGAGGTGTTAATAATGGAAATAAGGAAATTTAATTTAGAAAAGCATTTAAAGAAAATAGAAGCATTTTTAAGAGAACAATACATAGAAAATAATAATATGACTTCATGGTTACCAGAGAGATTACACGATCTAATTTATAGAATGGATACACAATATATAGAAAAAGGAAAGCCCAAGTCAAGTGATTATATATTTTTCTGGGAAGATAAAAATGAAATAGTTGCATGTATTCTTCCGGATGGTGATGCAATTTATATGAGTATAAAAAAAGGATATGAAGAATTATATAAGTTGATGATTGAGTATTCCGAAGAAAATTGCATTGAATTATTTACTAAAGATGAAGATGGAACAGTTGATTTTTTAGTTATTGCAAATGACAGTCTAAAGTATAGACAAGAAATTTTGAAAGCCAAAGGTTATAAAAAGCAAGTAGAAGAAGATTACGATAACTATGTGAATCCCCAAGAAACTGATGTTTTTATTGATTTGCCAGATGGATATAAATTACTTTATGGAGACGATTATAATAATGAATCCAACAAATGGAGTGCTTGTAATTTAGGCTTTCATCCGGATTTAGAAGATCCGAACTATGAAAATAATATGAGTGCATATAATTCAAGAAAAGCATCATCAATGTACAAAGATAGTTTTGAGTGCTTAATAATTGATGAAAATTCTAAAGAAAGAAATAATGTTTGCTCTTATTGTTTTGTGTATGTTGATGTTGAATCAAAAACCGCATTTATTGAACCTGTAAGTACAAGGGAAAAATATAGGCATAAAGGTATTGGAACTGCAATGATGCACGGAGTAATGCTAAAATGCAAAGAATTAGGAATTGAAAAGTGTTATGTTAATTCATATGATTGGAGAAAGAAATTTTATAATGCGGCGGGATTCATCACTGAAGATAGTATAGGTTTTTGGCATAAAAAAATTTAATAACAATAAGTATCTTTATTTGATGAGTAATACAAATTACAATTTAGGAGTGATATATATGTTTAATTTGAAAAGAGAAAAAATGAAAAAAAATATATTTTTTGTTTTAAATATATTATTTTGCATATTAACTTTAATTGGAGCATTTTTGTGTCTTACTGAAAAAGTAAATAATGCAGGATATGCGATTATACCAATGCTTATAGATTTAGTTTTTAATTCATTATATCGAAATAGCAAAAAAACAATAGAAGAGAATACTAAGTGATTGTTAAATTACAATTTGTTGAATGGAGGAATATTTATGAAAAAAATATTTTTTATTAGTATGTGTTGTGTTATATGCTTGTGTGGTTGTAGTAATAATGAAAAAGCAAATTTTAATTATACAAATGAAGAACAATTAGAAAAAGAGATTACAACAAATTTAGACCAAATTGTAGAAGTAACGGATATTACATCTTCCAATCCCTATGATTATACTAAAAATGATTTTTATAGGAATATTGTGAAATTAGGTAAAGATGCAGTTCCTGTATTGGAAAATATGTATAAAAATAAAAAACTGTCAGGAGTAAATGCTTATCTTTCTGCTTTAGCAATACAAGATATAACGAAGTGCAATTTACATGAGGAATATAATTTGGACTGGTCGACTGCTGAAGAATTTTATGCTTTATGGGAAGATAATAATTGCTCATTTAAAAAATAAAAAGATTACAATTTAGGAGTGAGAAAAAATATGAAAGCATATGGATATGATAAGAATGATGAAGAGTATGAAAAAATAATAGAATTGAGTCAGGTAACATTAAGTTGTAATAAATTCGACATAGATAAGATTATAAACTTCTTAGTTGAAGTAAAAAAAGAAATGGAAAATAAAAAAGTTGAAGATGGAGATCATTGGCACTATAGAGATTATAATGATTCTTGGAATGAAAGTGAATCCGATTTAATTATTTTTGCAGATGAGAGCCAAAAAGATTAAATTACAATTTATCGAGTAAATCATATTTTTGATTTACTCTTTTTTTGATATAATTAAAGAGAAAGGAAAATAGTAATTTGTCGATTATAAAGAAAGAGGTAGAATTATGGTACATTTAGTATATTGTGATGATAAGTCAAAAGAATTAAATAAGATTTTAGATGGTAGTAAAACAATGGTTATCAGAGGAGCAGCAGGAAGAAAAATACCACATAGCAGAGTATTTAAAGATGAAGTATTATATTTTATGGAAAAAGGAACTAAAAAAATAACAGCTAAAGCAGTTGTAACAGAGGTTCAAAATTTTGTTAAATTAACAGAAGATGAAATAACAAAAACTATTGAAGATAATAATAGTAAATTACAACTAACTGATAAACAAAAAGAAAGATGGCATAAAAAGTGTTTATGTTTAGTTGAATTTAAAAATGTAGAGGAAATAACACCATTAGACTTCGATCATCAAGGCAATATGGATGATTGGTTAATTATTGAAAAAATAGAAGATGTCGTTGTTGGCACTAGCATTCCTTACAACTATGAAAAATCGAGATTTTAGTTAAGTAATTCTATTAAATTACACTTTAGGAATGGGAAAGAATATGAAAGCATATGGATATGATAAAAATGATGAAGAATATGACAAAATAATAGAATTGAGTCAGGTAACATTAAGTTGTAATAAATTCGACATAGATA
>ERZ777305.1910-NODE-1910-length-20675-cov-12.245684_pt1 | contig 20675 bp, 26 predicted proteins | sample MGYA00374965_ERZ777305 | MGnify/ENA primary metagenome ERZ777305 (study PRJEB29328, sample SAMD00013331) | mouse gut metagenome | study: EMG produced TPA metagenomics assembly of the Metagenome analysis of fecal microbiota from mouse which was promoted... | reverse complement strand
TGTTGCTTAATCATGTCGAACATTAAAATCTATTTAAATTCAAACACTCTCTAAGTTTGAAGTACAACCGGTATTTGAAATTGAATTAGAAGATGGCAGTATCGCATATAAGTACCCTTATACTAAAAATGGAGGAAGTTACAGAGTAACAAAGCCAAGACATGAGCAAGCCGAAATGACAAGATTTCGCAATGAGTATGGAGACACACACCGCCGACTTTGCAAAATAATGCGTTCTTGGATTAACAACGTTGGATTAAAAATGGGCGGATTATTGTTGGATACCCTTGCATATAATTTCATGAAGGATGATGAGGACGTGGCAAGAACAAGCCTATCTCACTTTGACGAATTATGTAGGGATTTTTTTGAATTCCTAATGAATGAGCCTGCGAGAGACCACTATCAGGCATTGGGAAGTGGTCAAGATGTAAAGGTTAAAAAGAAATTCCACTCAAAAGCCAAAGATGCTTATACTATTGCATGTGATGCTATATCTGCAACCGACGAGGAAGACCGTCATGATAAATGGCGAGACATATTTGGAAAAAATTTCCCGAAAGCAGAATCCACCACTACAAACAAATCAAGTAATTGTAGAGTAGTGCATTTTGATGACAACGAGCAATTCATAGAGGATATATATTCAATTAATATCCAAGGAAGCTTAAAAATTGACTGCGAAATTAAATCTAACGGATTTAGAGAAAAATTTCTCAGTCAGATTCTTCGAGAACATCTTCATATAGGAAGGATACGTTCTTTGGATTTTTTCATAGAGAAATGTGATATCGAAGAACCTTTCAATGTAAGATGGAAAGTCAGGAATGTGGGGGCAGAGGCAAAACGGAGGAACTGCCTGCGGGGGGAAATTTTATACCCAAACATTAGAAACTCGACTTCTCGACACGAAACCGCCGATTTTACTGGTCCACATTATGTCGAATGTTACATAATAAAGAATGGATATGTTGTAGCGCGAGATAGAATAAATGTCCCAATATTGTAATAATATGAATAACGAAATCAAAATCCAATATAAACTGCTTGCTTCAAGATATATAAATATGATTTGGACTCATAAAATACAAGAGAAACAAGCAGACCTTTACCTTAAAACGAGTCACAACAATAAAACATGGATGACGTGGATGACTGTTTTGACTACAACATCTATCTTTTCAGTCATTTTAACCAATTTCGGTTGTGATTGGATTTTGGAGGTAATTACAGGAATATTTGCCGCTCTTTCAACCTTTTTTACATTAAGGAGCAAGGATAATGCTTGGGAAGCAAAGGCATTAGCAAATAAAAATTATGCCGCCAAATGTAGAACCATAAGAGAAATGTATGCTTCTTTAATGACAGATGTAAAATCTGGCCGATATGGGTCAATTGAAGAGATAGCACTTAAAAGGAACGAATTAGAGCATCTTGAACAGGTGCTATTTGAGAATACGATCGCACCCCATACCACAGAAAAGGCTGTAAAAAAAGCGGAAGAAGCTCTAAAATCGAGTAAGGAATCAACTACAGAAGACGAAGAATTTAGGCTCTTGCTACCTGAAAATTTACAAATAGACTGAAATAATAAATGCCCAGTATGTAGCAGTATGATACCTTCTACATATTGGGCATTGATATTATTGTATGAACAGGACAGCAAGTTCTACACAACGCCTATTGTACAAGCCTTTGTGGAATTTGCCGTGGTAGTGGCAGTGGGAGGTGTAGGCGGCGCGGATGTTGCGGTTGCCGGATTTGAGGAGTTTAAGGACACGGCTTTTGTTGACTGCTCCGGGACCGATGTTGTAGGCAAGGGCTGCGGCCAATACCGAATCTTTGCCGAGATGGGAGTACATGGCACATAGTTTGGCGAAATCTTTTCGCAGTAGCGCGTCTGCTTCTCGCTCTGTCAAGGCTCTGTGTCGGGGTAAATTCTCTCCCGGCCAGATTCTATGACCATATCCACAGTACGGAAGATTTTTCAAGGTGTGTAAAGTCTCAAATCGCTTGATTATGAGGATTGCCCGTTCTATGATTGGCAGCTCCATTATGTTTCGTTTTGTGTTTTGCTCCCTTGCGGGGGCAGTTCGCTGTGAGGCGGCGTTGCCGGGCATTGTTCCCACGATGGAGATCAATGCCACGAAGATTATCAGGAGTTTTTTCATTGTGTCTGTCATTTGTTTGAGGTTGATAAAATTGGTTTTGCCGGGCTTGCGATTGAGCCGATGCCACCTGTGACATCAACTTCGGAGTCTTCGTTGTTGAACTCAAAGGTTTGTTCCCAACGAGTCCCATAGTTGTCCTCAATCGTTATCAGAAGTTCGTGACTTTCTGATGAGTGAGCGGTGTAGTTTAGTCGGAATTGCTTGGATTCGAGGAGAACGCGGTCATTGTTGACGAGTGTTGGGCCATCGACGAGTTTCAACACGCCTTTTCCGTCATACTGGAAGTAGCGGATTGTGTAGAGGGTGTTGGTGTAGTTACCCTCTGGAACGATTGTCATGCGCAGTTCGATAGTTTCGCCATTGGAGATTTTGTCGGCGTATGGCATGACTTCCACGGTGAAGGGGTATGACTGCTGAACATCAAGGTCATCATCACAGGACGTAAGGGAGAACACGAGAGCGAAGAGGACTGCCCAGAATCCGAAGAAACGGGTAGGTGCGACGCGGATTGAGCCGATTCTATTGAGAATGTCTGTCATATTTATCAGAATTTTAATTTGTTAGTATACTTGGGAGAGATTGATACAAGGTATTCGTTCAGATCCTTATGGTCAGGATAGAGCGAAGACTTATCCGCGACCCTGTCACCAAACTCCTTTTGGAGCTTGGCGAGGGCTTCACGACCTGCGGCATCATTGTCGAGGTAGCAAAGAATGAGCGGATAATCTGAGAGGAAAGGGAGAGCCTTGTGGAGGTTGGAAACGGAGTTGAGAATCAACGAGTCGTTGCCGTCATTGTAACCGAGTTTTTCAGCAGAAAGAAAGTCAATGAAGCCTTCAAAGATATTGCATCGACTCTTGCCGTTAGCGATATGGGTGATATGCTTCGGAGGGAAAGATCCTTTAAAAAAGGCTGAGCGAAGTTCGTAACCGTGTGCGTTATTCTCAAATCCGATAGCATAATAGTCTTTACCACGTAACTGATAGTCAACCTTTACACAATACTTTTGAGCTATCTCTTTTGGAATACTACGTTGGGCGAGGTATCGCAAAAGAGTTGGAGATTCAAGCCGTGAAATTTCCACATTCTGAAAAACTGGTTCAGTGGGCTGGCTAACAAAAGAAGGATGCTCCTTCATCGGCAGTTGTACGTTCATTGAGTCGGCTATATACTTTGCTTGGGCCTTGAAGTCAGTGGAATGAATAAACTCTCCAGCCAATTTGAAGATGTCGCCGCCGCAACCGGTACCGAAGTCATAAAACACATTCTTCTCGGCATTTACGCGGAAAGAGGGCTTATGTTCTTCACGATATGGAGCGAAGTATGTCAACTCACGCCCTTTATTCGCCACTGGAGCGTACCCCAATCGTCGGAGAAAATCAGCGATTGGGATAGTTTTTAGTGCTGAAATATCCATAACTTATCTGCGCATCTTACGTTTCGGCTTATTCGTTTCAGCCTTTGGCGGCTCCGGATTGATTCCCGGTTTCTTTTGCTCACGCCGCTTGCAAGCATTCATTTCACCGGCAATATATCGGTTGAGTTCCGACTTGTTGGCGCAACCTGTCAACTCATACGCAAGGTCATAAATTCCGCCATTGGCCCCGGTCTTGGTATCGCGCCATAAGTTCGTGCGAATATTGACAACCATCGTGCCATTCGCTGATGAATCGTAGGGAGAATTGTAGATTCTCAAATCGCCGTCAGCTGCTACCGGATTTTCCTGACCCAACGCCTTCATAAAATCGGTGAGGGGTATCTTGGCAATATCGAGGTGAACCACCTGAGAATCAATGGCTCTTTTGGTGAGCATTTCTTTTGCAATCTCATTCTCGTTCATCATCTTGACGATATAGCCGGGAATATCATTGCGATGGTCGCCTCTTGCCGTAAGTTCGGCCAAATCTTTCAGATTGCCAGACTCATCGGTGGCATAGTCATACCATGTATTTGATTTGGTATCTACCACGAACATCGGTTCGGTATCATCTCGGTATGGAGCATGGTAAAGTTTCATGTCGTTGAAACTCTTTACTGGCTTCTCGCCGAGAGCATCCAAGAATGCCGTAATCGGCATCCTCGGAATATCTTTTTCTGTGTATCTCATAGGCTCAATCAATCATTATCCTTATGCCCGCGCCCCATTGGAAACGGAAGTGTCCAGTTGAATTGCCGAAAATGAATCTTTCCTTTACATTGGCAATCAAAGCGATTCTATCAGAGAGATAGAAGTCCGCCTGAATGTTGACCGCACCACCATAGATGAAAGTGTCCGAGTTGTGGAGCGTTGCTCCGTCAGACAACAGAGTCTTTCCCCAGTTGACTGTCTCATATCCGGCAATAGCCGAAATGCCTCCATATAGATGAAAGAATTGCGAGTAGTTGCTGTATAGATGGAGATTATATCCCGCTTCGCCCGTAAATTCAGCCACAGGGATTCGACCTTTCTCACCGTAGGGCTTGTAGGTCTGGAGATATTCTCCACCAAAGACCCATTCGTGAGCGTTGTTCCCTTTGAAAATTGAATAATAGACACCGAAAGAATAGCCACAGTTGCGGGCTGAGCCTGTATAGAAACCGTCAACCATATTCGCCTTGACTTCCACCGACCTCATGCCGGGAAGTGTTCGCTGGGCCATTGCCCGGCCTCCGAAGAGGCTGAGCATGGCAGCGAAGATTATAAGAATCTTCTTCATAGTATTTACTGGATTGAAAGTTCATCAATGACATTAGCTCTCACAATGTCTTCGTTATCGACCACAAAGGACTGGTGGCGGCCGCCTTCCTTTTCGGCGACCTCGATAACGAGCTGTTTATCGTCGGGGATAGTGAATTTCTCCAAGGCGAACACGGTTCTTTCAGAAGATTTGCCGTGAACAACAGTCACATAGTTCTGGGCGCGGAGCGGTTCAAGCACCTGTTCCTGCATGGCGGTTCTCTTGATAACTTTCTTGTCCACAATCTTGAACGACACAAAATCAATGTCGAAAGCGATGTTTGATGTGTTCTTCAGTTCGGTGTGGAAATAGAGCAAACCATTGTTGGTGTAGATTGATTTGAGAAGGAACTGGACACCGAAACGCTTGCTGCCGATGTGCTTGATTTCGCGCTTGTTCTGCTTGTAGATAGATTTCATAATCAGCTTTACAAGCATAGGCGACTCCTGACCGAGTTTTTCCAGATAGATCTCCTGCGCGTTGTTGGGGCGGTTCACAGCCTCACCGTCATGGAGAAAATCAGTCATCTCGATACTGAGCAACAGCGGCTCTTTGGCAAATTTTACATTAAACGTGTAATAGCTGCCATCTTCGGTGATAACCGAAAGATTGGTTTCCTGCTTGAACGACTTGAAAGCCGATTTTACACGCAGCACATTCTTCGCACCGTCGGCGAGTCCGGCAACAAGGTTCTCATTGCCCAAGTCCACATAGGTGATTTCTGCCGGGAAGATGATATGCGTGGTCTTGTTGTAGCATACCTCAAGCGCGTGAGGCGGAATCATTCGGTCGAAGCCGACTTTTCGGGTAAGACCATCGAATTTGTCGCCATCGGTGTAGTTAGCACCATACACGTTTATATCATGTTCTGCAACCTCAGTTACTGCTCCCGATTCGGGAGTTGTGCCTCCCTTGACGCTTGCAGCGTTGGCGGCCACTGCCATGCCGAATACGGCAATGGCAGTGAGAAATATCTTTTTTATCTGCATATAATTCAAAATTTAAGTTAGACATCTTCGGGCTGGTGAAGCATCACCTTATGCCCAGCTTTCAAATGCACCTTCACCTCGCGGATCTTTTTGGTGAGGTACTGGCTTACGCCATTCAACAGGCCCTTGCCGACATCAGAGACGAGTTGAGCGCCTACATCAGTGGAAATATTGATTGAACTACCCACGGTCGAACCCATATTGGCACCAATCTCTTTGAGCGCGTCCGATTCAAGTGAGTTGGGAATATTGATTCCCTCCTGACCGTCGGAGTCATAGACAGACAACTCAACCTCCATGATGCACCCCAAAGCCTCGATACTCTCAATGGAAATCTCCAGTCGCTCACCCTGTAATCTTGCTCTACCGATAATCGGAGTATTCTTCGGCAATAGAGAATTGCCTACCCACATTGGTTCAAGTGTACGGAGTTTGACACTCTGCCCGTCCATCACTGATTGATCGGAAGCGACACATGCCGCGATGGTGTTCTTGAAGTTCTGGCGTTTACCACCGACTGCGGTAGTGAATGAGCGAGTTTCGTCATTTGACGCACTCAGCGTTGAAACTACCTTGTGTGCTACTTGATTGACCGGCATAATCTTTCGGTTTCCCTTTGACTCTTCAACTATTACAGCTTGTTGGCCACCGTTCCCATTTCCGAAATACTGCGATGCAAGTTGATATGAACGCTCCATCAATTCAATCTCATTGGGTTGTGTCTGCTGTTGTACCACGGAGTTGGCTGCTTCCAGTTCTTCAATCTTGGCTTGCAGTTCAGCGACCTCTGATTGCTGGCTATAATCCGGCACATAAAAATCACTGAGCGACTGTTGCACCTGTTGGTATTGCTCCACTGATTCAACAATGGCGGATTGTTGAGGTACTGAATCCTCAGAAGTTGAGACAATAGAATCCATCGTGCTTATGGTGACTTCGGCAGTACTTTTCTCCTTGGCGGCGTCAGCAGCAGCATACTCCTGAGCCTTCGTGCCGAGCTGTTCCTGCTCTCCGGCTGGCACATCAGTCTGGAACACATTACCAACCTTATCATCATCAGGTTGGAGACTGGAGTAAAGTAGCCAGCAGATTACGATACCACAGATAATAGCTCCCGGCATCACGACCGCATATTTCATCAGTCTCTGACGCTCCGCCGGAGTCTTCGGCTGAAAATAGCCGTTAATCTTTGCTTTCCATTCCTGTAGAGTCATTGGCAGTATCTTCTGAGGGTTCGTTATCTATGTCAACAGGGTCGTCATCGAGTATAAGACATTCTTTTTTGTATTCTTCGATGTACTTGTCAGAACTTGATGGTAACTCGATGTTTTTAAGGTGTTCTACCTCTATCTCATTGTAGGCCTGTCTTGCACCTATCTTATAGCAAGCGTGGCCGAAGACAAAGAAGGCAACCAGCACAAAGGCCGAGAGTAACACCGTCACGACCAACAGCCTTTGTTTCGGCAGCATATCATCGCAGGTTTTCTTGATACCCTCGCTGATATTCGCCTTGAGGTTTCGCCAGACCCAGTCAACGAGTCGGGCGAATAGGGATTTTCTCTCTCTTTTACTCATAAATTATCGTTTGGTTGTTATAATATCCCGGTTCTCAATGATATTGAATCCTTCGATGATAAAGCCGTTGGGGTTATCATCCGAACGGGACACGTTTGAAAGGCGGCAGGTGGTGACCAATGTTCTCTGCGTCACATTAGACTCACGGATGATCATCTGCTTGGCATAGGTCTTAGCTGTGTAGGGGTAATTGTTGAAATCGCAAATCACGCTGTCAACCTGCACCACCTGATTGATATTCCCCGCAATAATGCGGTTGTAGTAACCTTTCTCCGAGAAGTCAGTATAGTAGTTGTAGGCACTTTTGTCAGAGAGAATCAACGCTCTGTTGATATTGTGCTCGATAGCCGATTTGTCGGGCGAAAGGTTGAAGAACAGTTCATGGAAGCGGCGTACATGCTCGCGGGCCTCGGCGGGTCGGTTCTGCTCCATGTCCTGTGACAAGGCAAGCATAAGAGACTTGCCATTGTCAAGGACGTAGATTTTCTCACGCTGCTTTTCAGCGAAATTGAAAACCATTACCAGAGCCACCGAAACAACCACCGCGCACATCGCCACGAAGACTATCCCGAACAGACGTATCTGGCGGAATGAAGTTTCTATGTTTTTAAGGGATCTAAATTCCATAATTTCTTTTAGTGGTAATTTTCATAAGAATTGTAAAATATGTCGTATGACATCAACTGTCCAGCCATTGCCGAGCAGTTTGTATGTCTGTTGCTCGCTGCAAATCCATTCATACCAGTCAGGGATAGTCTGAAGCCGGCTGCATTCTTTCGGAGTTAGCCGACGCAGGACAATATCATCGTCGTTTATAATCAGACATGCGGCGGAATTACTTGAGGTTGCAAGAAGGCAGGGAGCTTTTCCTGATAATATCGGCCTGAATCCGCCGCCAAACTGTGGCGAAACAATCGCTCCTGAGATGACTATTGTCGAATCGCACTCCGACATGCAATCTTGTATTGTCTTGCTGCCTTGGATAGCGGACATCGGAAACCTCTTTACTTCTGGAGAAGGTCTTATCTTGCACCTTGAAATCCAATGTTCAGGGCAGAATCCACGCGCCTGTACGGATAGGCCATTGCCGCATATGTCAATATTATTGAACAGATCAATGAAACCATAATCGATTTTAGGATCCGTCATATCTGAATCATAGGCGACTTGTTTCACAAGCTTGTCAATATCCTTGGTCGTCAGATAAAATCGAGAGTCAGCCTCAGTTTCAATCACATCACGGAGATATATTCCTTTGTCCTGCGGTTGTGGAATATCAGTCCGAATTGTTTCTCCAAACAGATGCGGAGTTGTTGATGTAAGTATGTTTGTCCAATAAAGCCGGAGCCGGTTCTGTGCGGATAACAGCGAGGAATTGATTGCTACAGGCTCCAAGCCAAGGTGTTCGCTGATTACATTTTCATACTCAGTGCGCATCCTGACATTTTCAAGAAGAAATTTCACATCAGGATTGTAGGTTCTGATTTCATTGAGTATGCGGACATATTCAAAAAACAGCACGCTTCGCGGATCCTTGAAATTCATCTGCTTTCCCGCAAAACTGAATCCTTGGCATGGAGACCCTCCGATAAGTAGGTCAATCGGAGGCAAATCGCTCGCAGAGATATTGACGACATTTCCCAATTGTATTGTTTCCGGGAAATTATGGGTCGTTTGACGAATGGCGGTTTTGTCAATTTCTGAGGCAAAATACTGTCTGACTTTTATTCCGGCTTCCCGCAAGGCTATGGCGCCGCATGACATGCCGTCAAATAATGACAGCACCGTCAGCCCATTATTGTCCATAATGGCAAGAATGATTATTTCAGCAGTTTTCCTGCTCGTCCGGCTACGTTGCCGACAACCGCGCCTCCGACACTTCCGGCCATAGACCCTGCCTGCATAGCGGTATTGTTGACCGCACGGTTATAATTACCGGCGCCTCCGGCCTGAATAATCCAGCCTGCGACAGTCGGAATTGTGAAGTATCCGATGATGCCAATGATCATAAAAATGACATACGCGGTGTTCGTTCCGTCAATGTCAACGTTTGGATTATTAGTCAGTTCCGAAATGTCATTCTGAAGCATCAGCACTTGAATCTTGGCGAGTATTGTACTGAACAGGTCTGCCACCGGCAACCACAGATAGGTTTGGATGTAGCGTTGGATCCACATAGTCAATGTTGACTGGAATCCGTCATATACTGACAGGGCAAAAGCAATCGGGCCGAGGATTGACAGCACCACCAAGAAGAATGTTCGTATTGTGTCGATGGTGAGGGAGGCCGCTTGAAAGAGCATCTCCAATAATTCACGGAAAAAATTCTGAATCGCTTTCTTAACCTTATACATTCCTCGCTCAATATACATTCCGGCAGCAGTTCCGATTTCTGTTACGCCCAATTCATCAATTTGGCGGTCAAACTCCGCATCATCCACAAGATAAGCGGTCGAAGGGTCATTCATCATCTGCTCATACTCCAACCGGTCTTTCTCTTCGCGATATTTCTGCATATCGAGGGTCTGACCTTCAAGCATCGAGGCCGTACCCTGCACAATCGGCGACATTACCGAGTTGATGGTTCCGAGAACGACAGTCGGGAAGAACATAATGCACAATCCGATAGCAAAGGGCCGCAGCAAAGGAAAGACATCTATCGGTTCTGCTTTTGCCAACGAGATCCATACGCGATAGGCAACGTAGAACAGCGCACCGAGTCCGGCGATTGCTTGAGCCACACCTGCCATATCGGAACAGAGCGGCATCATCTCATCATAGAGCGACCGGAGTATGGAATGTAGGTTAGAAAAATCAATGGTACACAACATAGGCGTTACCAATATTTTTCTGAACCATCGCCGTAAAGACTCACCACACGCTGGGTATCCGCTTTCTTCTTGGCACGGAGATATGAGACGCTGATATTCTTGTTTGTATAGTAAGCGGTAAGATTCTTCAGCCTTTTCATCTCCTTGTAACAGTTATCCACCACATCCATGCGGTCTTTGTCGGTCATCGAGAGGGTTGTGATATTCACCACCTGCTTCAAATCACCAAGCACGCCGTTTGCCTCTTCAAGAATCCTCGTGTAGCCGGAAGCGATTGCCGATAATTCCGAGGCGGTGAAGTTGGGGTCAGTCAGCATTTTTTGGAAGTTGTTGACGTAATAGCCGGAAATATTACCGAGCATGAGGATTGTCTGCTGCACCTTCCGAGCATCGCGGACAAGGTTGTTGACTGACTGGAGGGCATCGTAATATTTCTTCGCTTGCTGGTAAATTTTCACGGTTTCCTGAAAATTTTTCACCATGTGTGTCGCCGTCTGTGACTCTTGAACGAGTGACTTTGAGTTATTTACAATGCTCTGCGCAATGTTGGACGGATCTATGACCGTCCATTGGGCGTTTACCGTGCCCGCTCCGAAGACCAGGCAGAACAAAATGAGGGGTAGAACAAATTTCAATATTTTCATACGATATGGGTTATTTTATTGACTTGGCCATGCCGGTGACCATTTTCACGGCAGCATAGACAAGTATGAAGGGGATGGAGAGGATGAGTAGAAGCACACGAATAGCGGTCTTCATTCGATGATGTTGCGGTTGACAGGATCCGGCTCCTTGAAAGCGTCAACAATTACATCCTCTGCAAGAACTGATACATGAGATTTGTCATATTCTCCGTTTTCCATGGCTTTGCGCCATGTGAAATAGTCTTCTATATAGGTGCCCATGCGTCGGAGAGTCGTACCGAAATCAGCGATGAAAATAGTGTCATTTTTTGCGCTGTATGCCATATCGAGGTTAACCTCTCCGGCTGTTGTCAACACTTCGGGGTTGGTATATTTCATAGTGGCAGCACGAAGTATGAGCTTGACATCTTGAAGCGAACCGTCATTTTCACAGTTGATGAAATGCAGAATATAGATGCCGCCTTCTTCATATATCTCAATCGCATTGTCCACATCATCGTACCATTTGCCAATCATGGCAGGACGATAATCAACACACTGCTTCTTTTGAGCATCCATAGTTGCATTGTTGAGTCGGTCAATCTCTGATGCGATACGACTACCGGTTATGTCACCGAGTCGATCTACAAGTGATTGGATTTTCTTAGCCACTTTATTCTTGATATTCCAAGAGCGGTTGCGCACAGCCGCGATAAAAAGTTTGTACACTTTGATTACCACAGCACATCCACCGAAGAAGATGATGAGTCCCGCTACCGGGATGATGATGGACGCGAAGACCACCAAAAGAGGTTTGAAAACCTGATATAATTCGTCAATCATAAAATTCATTATTCGTTAGCTAATCGTTTTATGGCGGCTTCGGTATCGCCACCGAGTTTCTGCGCTATTTCCAGCACCCTTATCTTCTCCGTTTCCTCAGTGGTGTAGCAGAGATATTCCTCTTTGCTCACCTCAGTAGCATAGACGGCAGACTGCGTTCCTCCGAGTCCAATCCACACCTCTTTATATAGGCGGCTGGGATTGTTAGCCATATTGATACTCAGTATCTGGGCTTTCTCCTTATCCGTCAGACCTAACAGCTCCTGTATCTGGTCAAAACGGTTCATATACTTGCGCTGGTCGAGAAGTATCTTGCAGTCGGAGTTGTTGATTATGGTTTCCTTGACTATCGGCGATGATATGATGTCATCAACTTCTTGCGTAACAACCACTGCCTCACCGAAATACTTGCGGACAGTCTTATAAAGGTACTTCATGTACTCAGCCATATTTGCTGAGGAAAGAGCCTTCCAAGCCTCCTCGCAGATAAGGACTTTGCGGATACCTTTCAGTCGGCGCATCTTGTTTATGAAAGCCTCCATGATGATGATTGTCACCGCCGGAAACAATTCTCTATTATCCTTGATCGAATCAATCTCGAATACCACAAACCGCTTGTTGAGCAGGTCTATATTGGCTTTGGAGTTGAGCAGGAAGTCGAAGCGCCCACCGTGATAGTACTGCCGGAGCGTGGTCAGGAAATTGTCAATGTCGAAGTCCTGTTTGTAGATGGGTATCGGGCGATTTGCCATTTCCGCACGGTAGTCATCACGCATGAACTCATAGAAGGAATTGAAGCATGGGACAATGTCTCGGTCTTTTGCCATCTTGTCGAGGAACATTGACAATGCCGAGCCAAGCTCGCCGGATTCAGTCTTTGTCACCCTGTCATCCTCCGATTTCCAGAGCGTCAGCAGCAGAGTCTTGATTGAGTCTTTCTTCTCTACATCAAACACTCCGTCGTCAGTGTAGAACGGATTGAAAGAGATTGGGTTATCCTCCGTGTATGTGAAATATACACCATCTTCGCCATGAGTACGGTTGCGGATAAGATTGCTAAGACCTTCGTAGGAATTACCCGTGTCAATCAGCAGGATATGCGCGCCCTGTTCGTAATATTGTCGGACAAAGTGGTTGGTAAAAAACGACTTCCCACTCCCTGATGGGCCGAGGATGAATTTGTTGCGGTTGGTGGTTATGCCTCGCTTCATCGGTTCGTCGGAAATATCCAAGTGGATAGGTTTGCCCGTGAGTCGGTCAACCATCTTGATGCCAAACGGGGAGAAAGAAGAACGGTAGTTGGTTTCGGCAGTGAAGAAGCAAACAGCAGGTTCGATGAACGTATAGAATGATTCCTCCGCAGGGAAGTCAGCCTCATTGCCGGGCATCGCCGCCCAGAACAGTGTCGGGCAGTCGATGGTGTTGTGCCGGGGCATACAACCCATTGTCGCCAACTGACCGCCAACATCATTCTTGACCCGCCTCAATTCCTCGGCATCATCGCTCCAAGCCATTATATTGCAATGGCAGCGCACTGAAATCAGTCCGTAACTGTGAGCCTCATTGAGATACTGGTCAATCCATTCTTTGTTGATGGCGTTGCTTCGGCTATACTTCGATAGGGAGTTCATGTTGCGAGCAGTCTTTTCAAACCGTGTCAGATTCTCATCAGGATCATCAATCAGCAGATACTGGTTGTAGATATGATTGCATGGTAGGAGCAACCCAACTGGGGAAGCGAAAGAAAGCCGGCAGTCACTTCGGTCAGTTGATAACCGCTCATATCGGTTGTCTGTGCTGACCTTTGCGGGTAAATCCTCAGTATCGGAAAGAGTATGGAGGCAGAGCAACTTATCTCCGATTCTCATCTCCTTTGCCGATAGGTCAATATCTTCCAAGCAGGTGACATCGTCCATTGACAGCGACATATATTTCTCAATCAGTCCGGAGGTTGATTCAGTGCCGATAAGGTCTTCATCACTCAGTCTATGGAGTTTGATATAGCCGGTGTCATTCATAATTCGCTCGAATTGCTCAACGCTTTCCATAAATTTCACAACCATTTCGTGATTCAAATCCTTTGGCATTATACGTCCACGACAGAGGGTTGAGAAGTTTGACTGCTGGCGCATACGCTCCTTTGTAGTCTTCGTCAGGAAGAGGTAGCATTTGTGGGCGAGATATGGACGCTCATTGAAGTGGCGTTCAAATGAACGGTCAAGAAATGACAAATCCTCTTTTTGAAGTTCCGGCTTATACTTTTCACTGACAAACCAGTCCTGCTTATGTACGACAGTGTAATGGGGCAACACCTTGATTGCCTTGCACCAAGCGGAGTGCATCGCTTCATATTCAGCGGAGGTGACAGTGAATAGTTCCGGTAGGCTCACCTCAAAGGCCACGGTGACATCCGCGTCCTTTGAGATGATGCAGCCATGCTCGACCGCCAGCAGCGGCAGCTTTGACTCCAGTGTTGTAGCTTTCAGTATATTCCTCATTTATTCTTATGTTTTATCAATCGTGTTATGCGCAGACGGTTGATGATATATCGTGGTCGATACTTGACCGAGGTCAGTTTCATCAGACCGTACTGGCCGTATTTGGCATTGATATGGAATGTGAGCCAGACAAGAAAGGACGCACCTGTCGCACCGAAGCCTATGCAGACCCATTGGGAGATTCCGGCGATATACATGATGACGAATACCACGAAAATGGCAAGCAATCCTCCTGCGAAGATGAACAGGTATTGCGCTTTCAAGCCTTTGTACTCAACCGACCGACCAATGCCCTTGTTGATTGAATACTCGGACATCAGAGGAAAAATGATCGGAGGATTGTGGCTGCTACAATCAGGAAGATACAGGCACCGAACCATGAGGCGGCAGTCTTGCTCGTGTCGGGGTCGCCACTCGACCATTTGGAGTAAACCTTGATGCCGCCGATGAGTCCGACCACGGCACCGATTGCGTACACCAATTTCGTCCCTGGGTCAAAATAGGAGGTGACCATTGAAGTGGCTTCATTGATGCCACTCAGACCGTTACCGGCGGCGAACATCTGGATTGCAGCCGTCAGAAGAAGCATTGCGGCGATGGGACGGCGGCGGACGGGGGCATTCATCCAAGCCACAATTTTGTTATACATTTTATTCAGAATTTTTACCATAAGCAGAGGGATTAAGTTAAAATATTGAGGTTAAGTTTATCGACATCGAAAGTGTCGATGGTGCCGGAGAACACGACTTTCTTCTTGGAGATTGTCTCCTCATTTAGCGGTTCATCCTTGTCACCGTAGATGATCGAGAGCATACGGGTACGCACCTTGGGATCGAGAGCAATCCTATCCGCAATGACTGTTCCCTGAATATCGGCAAGTGTCTCCTTGGCGGCAGCGGCTTCTTCGGGAGTGTGAGGCTCATTCTTCGCCACACGGACTGCGCTTTCAAGCGAATTGAAGTCATGCCCACCTGTCTGAGGCTCCTGCGTTTCGGGAGTTTCACCGAGCGTTTCAGATACAATATTGTGAGTGAAAGTCTCATCGAGCTTGTCCTGCGGAATAGTAGGACTGGGCTGTTCCGGTTCTTCGGGAGGCAGACCCACATCCTCCGGTTTCGTCATCTCCTGCACTACGCGTTCCACCATCTCATCCACCATATTGGCAACTTTGGCCTTGACCTTGGACTCAATCAGGGCATTGATGCGTGAGAGGTCAACTATGCTTTTGGTGATGAGGGTATCTTCGTCATTGGGAGGTGAGGCCAGACTTTCCGTTTTTTTTGCCTCAGCGGGAGGTGGATCCGGAGTCGGGGCTGGTGGCTTGGAATCCGCTTTCTTCAGAAATCTTCCGATAAGGAAGATGTTGCTGGCGAGCAGCGTCAGAATCAGAATATACTCCATCAGAACAGCGGTTGGGTATTGGTGAGATAGATGGTATGCACCGACTCCTTGTAGCGTTCCAGATGCTCACGGATGATTTCGGTCACATAACTGCCCATCGAAACCTTGTCCTTGCCGACAGCGGAAACGAGCCGTTCGATAATCGCGAAAATCTCCGGCGACACGTGGACCCTGTTGTTGGAGTTGATACGGTTGCTTGACATGAACCGTTCCTGATAGTTTTTTGCAGCGGCCAGTGAGGGCGACTGCTGTCCGAGAGCATCGGCCAATGCGCCCGACACCGCTCCCGATACTTTCTCCATAAATGGAGAGTTGGGGTTGTTACTCATTATCGTTATACTTTTTCTTAAATTCTTTAATCTGTGCCTCGCAGTCACGGAAATGCTGTTCCAGCACATTGTTGATATAGGTGGAGAGGTTTGCCCGTCGGTTGCCACATAAAAGTTCCAGTCGATTGATATTGGAAGCGAACTCAGGAGAAATCATCACCTGAGGCCAGCGGTTAGGGGGATAGCGATACTTCAAATCGTCGATAAACCGAGCTTGGTAATCGTCAACTACATCAGGTGACACAGATCTTTCGGGAATCTTCTTTTTCTCTGCTTCCACCTTTGGGCTTTCGGCAAGTTTTGAGGGGGCGGGCGCGTCATCCTGAGCGCGGAAATTCTCCACGAAACCTTCGGCGTCGAAGCTATTGTCATATCTTTTCGCCATAGTTCATTCTCAGAGCTTGATGATACCGAGAATCTCATCTACAAGTTCCACGAGACGGCTCCCTTTGAGAAGTGTCTTGTCGGGAGGGAGAAGTGTTGAGCGGAACACGGGGCGACTTGCCTCCTTCGACCCTTCGCGGCGATACCTCTTGGTGTCGGGAAGCCGGGTTTTCAGTGTCGGCAGAAGTTGTTCCTCAAACACCTCCTCATATCGGTCGTAGAGTTCTGTCCGCTCACGGGCATCCACGAGATTCCAGACCATGTGCATCTCCTTGATGGAGCTGTCTGGCAGGGTCATGATCTCGTCGCGCACCTTCATGGCAAAGGCGAGCGAGCTTTCAAGAATCAGTTTGTCGGCTGCCACCGGACAGAAAATGTAGTCCATGAGCGACACAGTCTTGGCTACACCTTGATTGTTGACAGTGCCGGGGAGGTCAAAGAGCACGATGTCGTACTCCTCGCCGTTCTCCACACGGTTCTTGACCTTGTAGAGGGCCTCTTCCGGTTTTGTGATGAGAATGGGATAAGGGTCACACTGGAGACGCTGCCGCTGCTCGTTGAAATTTTTCAGGAAAGTCGAGTTGATTTTCAGAATCTCAACATCGCGGTCGCGCATCTCCTTGATGCTGTACTGAGGGTAGTCGCAATCCACTACAAGGACTTTCAGTCCTCGGACATAGTATAGGTAGCTTGCCATCAGCACGGTAAGGGTTGTCTTGCCCGCTCCTCCCTTCTGGGTGGAGAAGGCAACGAAAACAGGTTCTTTCATTGCTGTTGTAAAAGGGGTAAATAATAGGGTTAATTCTCACATTGCTTCCGTTATGGCACACCACCGGCTGACCGGTCTTATCGACAAAACCGGGGCATGGTCATTGTTTGGAAGTCTTGGGGCTGTGCGGCTGTGCCGCCGCATATATGCGCATATGCGTTTGTGCGCATGGTCGAATGTGTTGATACTCATTCAAGAGAATGAATGTATCAATGGATGTGTGAATCAGCGTTCAGGCACATTGGCAAAAGGATGTTTTCATCATCAAATGTGTGTCAAGACAATCAGACGACTATTCCTATAGACATTAAATTGAATGCGTGGATGCCTTGACGTGCATGAGAGTCTGTAAGCGATCAAATGTGTTTGTGTCAGAATGAAGAATCATGTGTGCAAATGTCAGATTCAATGTGTGTGCGGACGAACATTCCTGCAAACATAAATTTGAATGAGTCGGCGTACATGTCGGCTGACGTTTACGTTGCAAAGTTAGTGCATGGACGCTCGTTAAGCCTAATTTTCAATGGTCATGGGACTATCTTGCCTCGCAGTGCCTCAAAGTGACGCGAAATTGAATCAGGACAATTCGGGCGATTTCTCCTTAAAATATTTAGAAGAGGCTGTTTCTTTCAGATATTCTCATTGAAAATTGGGCCACCCAGTGTATGAAGATTTGGCCAACAATCCCCGAATTTGGTTATCTCGCGGATTTTTTGTAACTTTAATAAGGCAATCGCAGAAGCGTCCAACGCAGGACGCAGCCATTCTCTGCTGTTTTCTTGATAGATTCAATGCAAATGAGGTCTGACCGGCACCTCATGCACACCTTAATATACAGGTATCACTCCGAATCCTATTACTCCACGCATATTTAGTTGAAACACAAGCCTCCACATGGAGGAGCAAGGTATGTTATCCGCTGCACGAAACTCCGTTTGCAGCAGATAACCCTTGCTCTCCGAGGGTGTGGTTCTCCGCCAAAGTTGGAGAACCATTTCAACGTCTGCGACAGCCACAGCACGGCAATCTGCGATGCCAGTTACTATTTTTATGAGCAATAGTTCTAACAAGGGCGGTCGTCCGCCCAAGATTGAGGCTACGGCTTTTCGTTGCTCCGTCAACTTCTCAGCACGAGAACATGCCATCCTTCAAGGGATGTTCGAGAAGTCAGGGGCCTATTCCATGTCCTCTTTCATCAAAAATTTCCTTTTCCAGAAGCCATTCAAGGTCTTCACCATCGATGAGAACACACGCATTTTCATCGACAAGCTCGCCGGATTCAATTCCACTTACCGGACTATCGGTGTGAGTTACGACACTCTGGTGAGAACCTTGCGTGAAAATTTTACCGAAAAGAAAGCGTTGGCGACAATCGCCGAACTTGAAAAACTGACAATCAGACTCGTCTCAATAAGTCAGGACATCGTTGACTTGGCTAAAAAATTCGATGAGCAATGGTCGCAAAAATCTCATTAGGCAATTCGCTCTATGGAGCGATTGTATATAACGGGGAGAAAATCAACAAGGAGAATGGTCGGCTGCTCGACACCAACAAGATTTACAATGACGGCAGTGGTCACATTGACATCAAACGTGCTTTTGCCGACTTCATGCAATGGATGCCCACCACCACAAAGACCGAGCGACCGATGGTGCATATCTCCCTGAATCCTCACCCTGACGATATTCTCTCTGACGCACAACTCTCAGCCATAGCACGTGAGTATATGGAGAAGATGGGGTTCGGCGATATGCCGTATATGGTTTACAAGCATACCGACATCAACCGACACCACATGCACATCGTGGCACTCCGGGTAAGGACTGACGGCTCTTGCATTTCCGACAAGAATAATTTTTACCGAAGCAAGGAGATAACACGTGAGTTGGAAAAGAAGTATGGATTAAAGACCGCTGAAAGGGAGAAGGTGACTCCCGACACACCGCTATTGAAGACTGACCCATCCGGCGACTTGAAGAAACAGGTTGCGGCTGTGGTGAAAATTATAGGAATGCGGTATAAGTTCCAGACCATAGGTGAGTATAACGCTGTTCTCAATCTTTTCAATGTCAAGTGTGAGAATACCGACGGCAGAGTCAATGGCCGCGAGTATCACGGATTGGTTTATTTCGCTCTTGATGACAACGGCAATATCATTGCTGCACCATTCAAAGCATCGCGTCTGGGCAAGTTTGCCCGGCGTGATGCCATTGACGCAAAATATGAGCGGGCAAAAGAAAAAATTGACATTGCACCTACGAGACAGGTCGTTGCAGAGGCATTGGAGCATTGTCAAGGCAAGGAAGATTTCATTGCCCGACTCAAAGAGAAGAATATTGATGTCCTGTTCCGGTACACTGAGGATGGGCGAATATATGGCGCTACTTTCATTGACCATAACACAATGTCTGTTCTCAATGGCTCCCGTATGGGCAAGGCTTTCTCTGCAAATGCTCTCAATGCACGATTCAATCAGACTGAAAATGAGGCGGCACAACAGCCTGTGGTCAATCAACCGCAGCCAGACACCCGGTCTCATCAACAGGATAATGCCACCGGCGGCAGTTCACAGTCTTCAACGACAACACCGCCAGCGGGACACTCTCAGGCTCAGTCCCATGCTCAAGCTCCGGCTTCAAACTCCAATTCCAGCGACTTTGACACTGACGGTATTCTGCCTGGACTTGACCTGTTCCAACTTGGCCCATCAGTCAATCCGGACGAAGAAGATTTCGTGCGCCGCCACCGACGCAGAAAGCGTGGGCCGCGTCGCTAACCCTTTTACACATTATTATATATGTCACAGCAAGAAGATGATCTCAGAGCATTGGCAAAGATAATGGATTTTCTTCGGGCTATCAGCATAGTGCTGGTAGTTGCCAATCTCTACTATTTCACCCGTGTGGAAGCAGTCGATAGCGGCTGGTTCTACACAACCGTCGATAAAATCCTCAACAACTTCAACCGCGCTTGCGAACTTTTCTGCAACACGTTCCCGTCCAAACTTTTCTCATTACTTTTACTCGGCATAGCCTGCTTCGGCACCAAAGGGGTGAAGAACGAGAAGATTACTTGGCGACACATTATTATAATAGGTGTCGTCGGACTGGTCGTGTTCTTATTCAATCCGTGGCTTCTGAATCTCGGCATGAAATATATCTATATCGCCACCACCATTCTCGGCTACATAGCCGTGATGATGGCGGGTGTATGGATGAGCCGTATGCTGAAGAATAACATGATGGACGACCGATTCAACGAGGAGAATGAATCCTTCATGCAGGAAACTCGGTTGATAGAGAACGAATATTCTGTCAATCTCCCAACACGCTTCTATTACAAGAAGAGGTGGAACAACGGATGGATAAATGTTGTCAATCCGTTCAGAGCGACAATAGTGCTTGGCACACCAGGTTCCGGCAAGTCGTATGCGGTGGTCAACAACTTTCTTAAACAGCAGATAGAGAAAGGGTTCGCGCTCTACTGTTATGATTTCAAGTATGTGTGACGTGAAAAGTTGCATCAGTGGCTGTCAGCCGTTCAC
>ERZ777305.1909-NODE-1909-length-20677-cov-17.539181_pt1 | contig 20677 bp, 21 predicted proteins | sample MGYA00374965_ERZ777305 | MGnify/ENA primary metagenome ERZ777305 (study PRJEB29328, sample SAMD00013331) | mouse gut metagenome | study: EMG produced TPA metagenomics assembly of the Metagenome analysis of fecal microbiota from mouse which was promoted... | reverse complement strand
CCGAATTTATTTAATTTTTAACCTCGTCCATTTTTTAGTGGACAGTAGTGATTTCAGATATTTCATAAACGGTTGCTTAATTCGATTAATTGACGGCGTTCTTCAGATGTCAGAGACGTATAGCCAGACCGTCGCACTTTATCAAGGAGAGCGTCAAGGCGCTCCTTATCGTTCATTGCCCGTAATGAAGAGTGTTTATGGCAGCTCTGGCTCTGTTTACGCCGTCCTAACAGCGCAGGCATACGGGTTATGTCAATTCCGCGTCTGATCGCTACGGCAAACACTATTCCTGCCAACACACCGCCGAGATGTGCCACATTGCCACCCGAATTTTCTCCGGGCAGGCTTATCAAACTTATTGCCACAAGCGCTCCGGCAATCCACTTAAGGCTTACTGATCCGAATAAAAACAGATTCATCTTGAAATCCGGCATACGCCATGCTGTTGCCACAACAACTGCCAGTATAGCGGCAGATGCACCTATCAGCGGTCCGCCATGATGCCATATTGTCGAGTAGACAATGAAAAATATAGCTCCGGCAATTCCGCCATAGGTATACAGCACTGTGAGTTGCCGTGCTGTGCCCAGTGTAAGGAAATATTCACCGAACCAGTATAGCCACAACATGTTGAACAACAGATGAAACACTCCGGTGTGCACAAACATGTATGACACCACTGTCCATGGCCTGTACATGAGATCCATGGCAGCCGCAGGCATTTCAACGAATCCCATCACATATGTGCCTGCATCTGCGACTCCGCACGCATTCAAAATCAACACCGTGAGATGCAGCAGAACAAACACCGCCACATTGACGGCAATCAGTCGTGCCGGCACGGACAGACCTTTCAGCCGGTCAATATAGAGGGCCATTGCTTATAGTGCCTTTCTTGCGCCAGTAGATTATAAGGACCAGGGCTACTATCATACCGCCGAGGTGGGCAAAATGAGCCACTCCGCTCTGCCACCCGGTCACTCCCATAGTAAGCTCCAGCACACCGTATGCTATCACCATCCATTTTGCCTTGATAGGGATGGGTATGAAAAACATGTAGAGCGGAAGATTCGGGAAAATCATGCCGAAAGCGAGCAATATACCGTAGATTGCGCCTGATGCTCCTATGGTGGGCACATTGGCCAGCATATTGATTTCGGCAAGTGTGGGATCCATGTAATTCATCCCTTTGCGAAGAGCTTCGGCCCCTTCACTGATGATTTCGGAAACCTGTACTCCGGTCATGCCCGATGACAGATGGTTTATCCACACGGCATATACGCCTTCCTGTACCAGAGCGGCCCCGATCCCCACGGTGATGTAGAAAAACAGGAATCTTGCCGATCCGAACACGCGTTCGAGTGTGGCGCCGAACATCATCAAACCGAACATATTGAAGAACAGATGTGAGATCCCGGCAGTGGAGTGCATGAACATGTAGGAGATCGGTTGCCATGCGAAAAAGTCGGAAGATAGAAAATAGTGCAGGCCGCCGTATCTTTCAATATCGAACCCGGTGCGTCCGGGCAGCACAATCATGGCAAGCCATACCAGAGCGTTGATGATGACCAGATTTAATGTGACCGGAGGAATGCGGTTTAAAAATGAAGATTGTTGCATATTCTTTTATTGGTTGATTTATCTGATTTCAATTGATGATGGAGTGGAGAGAATTTTCGGCAAAGCCGTTATCCGACCGTGGCGCGTGTCAACTACGATGTGGTCAAGTTGTTTGGGTCGTTTGCGGGATCCGATCATCTTGTATATCAATCTCCGTTCCACAGGCAGAGTTTTCATAAAATCGGCCCCATTGAACACTGCTGTATAATCATGAACCGCAGTCACGGAGTCTTCAACCTGTCGGATGAAAAAATAATCATCACCTTTATATGCTCCGGCCGAACCGGGCATCAGATTTATGTCACGGAAAAATGTCTGCGGCGATCCGATTATGTTGCTGTAGTCGGCCGGAGAAATTATAAACGGTAGTATGGATGTATGTTTGTCCAAGCCGTAAAAGGCTGCAAACGGCACGGCACAATAGTGATCAGGATTCAGCATCATGTCATAATTGTCGGTATATGGTTTTATATACCAAGGCTCGTCGGGCACATTCAGCCATGTCACTCCGTCGGGCGATGTTTTATAGCGAGCGATCATCAGCCTGTATTCTTCCATGGCGTTGTGGTTGGCATGTATGATAGCGGCCTGATGAGCAACAAAGCATATCATAACAACGCCAATCGGCAACAGTTTCGTCTGTCGGCTCAATGACGTGCGTGATAATGCGTCGAGCAAACGTATGGCAAGGATCATTGACAACAGTTCAATACATGTCAGCGAGTGGCTGTAGCTGTGAGCATAAATGGAAAGCACCACTGCCAGACATAGAATAAGAAGCAAAAGGCGGTTTTCCGTCAGGAAATCCCGGAAGCTGTATGACGTTCTGATGCCGAATCGTTTCAAAGACTGCCATATCACACATATAGCTAAAAATATCCAGAAAATCCAGATGCCTGTATAGCACTCTGCTGCCGACAATAAAACCGATGACATATCATTCCCCGGACCTCCGCCACGTGATATCCGGCTTATCGTGCCGGGAGAAAATACAAGCAGCGCAGCGCCGGTCCACAATGCAAACATCATAAGTTTCTGCATGGAAGAGAGGCGGTATTTACCCGATACCCACAGAATAAACACTGCTCCCGACAGCGGCAGAGAGAATGCCTCATTAGACCATCCCGTAAAAAAGCCGAGCAACAGTGAGACCGCCGTCACTGCCTTCCCGTATCCAACAGTCTTGGCCTTACGAAACATCAATATGAAACTTTCAAACAATACTGCTACCCAGAGATAATTCACCGCCATGGACAAACCGTACCATGGACCCATTCTGATGCCACCGGCACCGGGAAACAGATAGAAGACCGTTAAGGCCACCACTAACCATGCCCACGGATTTCGGCGCCGTCGAGCCGATCCAAAGCACAATCTTACTGTCAGGACTATGAAAAGAGTAAAAACCACAGCATTGACCGCGGCAAAAGCGGTTTGGCCGAAAATGCTCGAAAATGTCTGGATGACCAGATGCAACGGCAACCGGCCGTTTTCATGACAATAGTGATATATCTGGGAGTCCCACACATCTGTGAATGATTCTGGCTGACGGGATGTTTCCACGCTTCCGAGATCATTTTCGTCGAGCATGAAACGATAGCACAGGTCATCTCCGATCCATTCGCGGTGAGCGGTATGGATAAAGACCAGTACAGCCGATATGATCAAGACGGCGTATACCCAGAACTTATATCGTCGTCTCATCTGCCGTTGAAATCCAGATGTGATGTCTCCGGCGCTCATTTACTGGTTTGCCGGCATATATGCTCCCCAGGTGGAGCGGTCAAGATTGCGGTAACTGATAGCTTCCCTGATGTGGTGGGATTGTATGCGGTCCGATCCTTCAATATCTGCAATGGTCCGTGACACCCTGATGATGCGGTCATAAGCACGTGCACTCATGTCCAGCCGAATCATGGCATCACGCAGAATCGCCGTGCACGTATCGTCCAGAGCCGCAAATTCCGTCATATGTTTAGGTCCCATCTGCGCGTTGCAGTGCACCTTTGGATCATGGCGGTATCGTTCCGTCTGTATGGCTCTGGCGCGTATGACCCGTGCCCGTATTTCTGCACTTGACTCTCCTCCGGCATTGGTCGACGAGAGCTGTTCGAAGGGAACAGGAAGAATCTCCACCTGTATGTCTATTCGGTCAAGCAGCGGCCCGGATATCTGGCTCATATATTTACCGACTGCTCCTGGCTGGCATGTGCATTGTCGGGTAGGGTGGTTGTAATATCCGCACGGACACGGATTCATCGATGCCACTAACATGAATCCTGCAGGATAGTCCACCGAATATCTTGCACGCGATATATTGATACAACGGTCCTCGAGCGGCTGACGCATTACTTCCAGCACTGAGCGGGAGAATTCCGGAAATTCATCCAGAAAAAGCACGCCGTTGTGGGCAAGTGATATTTCTCCCGGCATCGGCTGCGATGATCCGCCGCCCACAAGCGCCACAGGCGAGATGGTGTGATGCGGGGAGCGGAAAGGACGTGAGGTCATCAGGTGCGCTCCTCTTTTGAGCCTGCCAGCCACAGAGTGTATTTTGGTAGTTTCCAGTGCTTCGCTCAGCGTGAGCGGAGGAAGAATCGACGGCAGACGTTTTGCCATCATGGATTTGCCGGAGCCGGGAGGGCCGACCAACAAGATATTATGTCCGCCAGCACATGCCACCTCAAAGGCGCGTTTCACAAGTTCCTGGCCTTTGACTTCGGCAAAATCGAGATCAAACGATCCAGACGCGCTGGCAAACTCTGCACGTGTATCTACTTCAGTCGGTGTCACGTTTTCAGTGCCGTTGACAAGTCCGGCAGCCTGTGTCAGGCTGTCCACACCGTAAACTTTAAGATTATTGACCACAGCGGCTTCGCTGACATTGGCCGACGGTACAATCATACCCTCAAACCCCATTTCCCGGGCCTTGATAGCCATAGGCAGGACTCCTTTTATGGGAAGCAGAGTGCCGTCAAGCGACAGTTCTCCCATTATCATGTATTGCCCGAGCCTTTCGGCCGAAATCTGACCGTCGGCCGCGAGCATTCCTATGGCTATGGGCAGATCGTAGGCCGCACCTTCTTTTCTGACATCGGCCGGCGACATGTTTATCAGGATTTCCCTGTGTGGCGGCACCATCTTGCTTTCTCCTATGGCGCTCATGACTCTGGCGTAACTTTCTTTCACGGCAGTGTCTGCCAGACCGACAATGGAGAACTGGAAGCCTTTGCTCACCGACACCTCGATGGTGATGGGCAATGCGTCAATCCCTTGTACTGCGGCTCCGAAAACTTTTACAAGCATACGCGTGGTGTGTTATTCCGTTAGGTCTGTGTAGAGTCAATATCTGCTGCCGGAATTCCATATCTCCCACGACATAAGAGCCTGAAGTCTGAGCATATCCATGCCGTTTTTCACTGTGGCCCCATGTTTGGCGGCATTGCGCATGAACAGTGTTTCTGCCGGATTATAGACAAGATCATAGCATATATGCCGAGCCGAGAGAAACTGATATGGAATCGGTGGACAACTGTCGGTATCGGGAAAAGTGCCGAGAGGTGTCGCATTGACAATGATTCGGTGCGATTCTATTATATCACCGGTAAGATCGTTGTATGTAAGATCGCCATTGTCCTTGCTACGGCTTACAGATTCAGATGTCACACCCAAAGAGACGAGTGCGTGTCTCACCGCTTTGGCAGCCCCTCCGGTGCCGAGCACCAGAGCTTTGCAGGGTGAGGTATCGGTGGCAGAGAGCATCGGTGCCAATGTCCGGGCAAACGCAGGCGCATCAGTATTGAAACCCGACAGACGGGGACCGCTGTCACCGTCGGGATACGTGACGTTAACCGTGTTGACTGCACCTATAGCCGATGCTTCGGCCGAAATATCCGATAGATAAGGAAGTATAAGTTCCTTGTATGGTATGGTTACATTAAAGCCCTCGATATCGGGATATTCTGCCAGCAATTCTGTCAGGTCGCCGATATCGGGGAGCTCGAAGTTGGAATAATGCGCACTAATGCTCTCGCTTTTGAATTTATCGTTGAAAAAGCGAGCTGAAAAGGAGTGTCCGAGCGGAAACCCTATCAGTCCGAAATTGCGCATGCCAGTATGTCAGACTTGTGTATCAGTCTAAGTTATGATCACGCGCGGGATTGCGGAAGTGGATTTTGCCTTCCTCATACTCTTGTGCGGCGATCAGTGTGGGTTTGGGTAATTTCTCGTAATAGCGGGAAATCTCGATCTGCTCGCGGTTTTCCGAAACCTCTTCCAGCGAGTCGTTCATCGACGCGAATTCCTGAAGTTTTTTCTCCAGATCATGTTTCATCTGGCCGGCAATCTGATTGGCACGCTTGGCTATGATAGCCACGGTTTCATACACGTTGCCCGTGTCTTCGGATAATTTGACCATGTCGCGGGTCACTGTGTTGATCGGGGCATTCGTCTTTTTGTAGTCCATTCTAATAAATGACGTTATAAGTTTGGAGTTATTGTATTTTTAATCTTTGATATGTGCTGATTAATCAGGCTGGATGTGGCGCGATGCAATCTTGTAGATATTGTCGGCTTCCGAGCGGTGAGCGCTCTCGGGATATTCGTTGATAAACGAGTAGTATTCATCGACAACCTGACGGTAGCGGTCGGCCTGCTTCTCGGCTACGGACAATTCCGCCTCCTTGAAGCGCGCTTTCAGCACCAGCAGTTCCAGCTGTTCCTTGTATTTGGAATACGGATAGTCTCTGATCGCGTTCTGAGCCACAATAATGGCCGACTGGAAATTGTTGCCGCCGTATGTGCCGAGATTGTAATAAAGTTGGGCATTCTGCAGCTGCTTGAGCGTGAGTTTGTCCTGCATTTCAAAAATGGCATTCTGAGCCACAGGCACTTTCTCGCTCTTCGGATACATTTCCAGAAAACTCTGCAGTTCCTGTATGGCCTGTACGGTGCCGCTCTGGTCGAGCTGAGCGTCGGGAGAGTCAAGATAATAGCCGTAGCCACAGAAAAAACGGGAATCCTCGGCATATTTGCCTTTCGGGTAGCGCTGATAATATGTGCGGAAATAAGATCCGGAATTCAGATAATCCTTGTTCTCATAGTTGCACATGGCCAGCATGAAAAGAGTCTCTTCCGCTTTTTCTGTACCCTTGAACAGAGTGACTATCTCTCCGAGCACAGATGCGGCCTGCACATATTTCCCTTGTTCGAAACTACGCTTGGCATATTCGTATTTCACATTGGCATCGTTGCTTTTAAGTACGCGCTGATACTCGCCGCATGAGGTGAGAGTGAGGGATAATATGATATATGTCAGAAACTTGCGCATTGTAATGATTTGTGTTGCCGATTATTCAAGATGCAAAGTTACTAAATATCCGCGAATTATCATCCATTTATTGCAATACAGGTTGAAATTTTGCTTAAAAAAACGTAAATTTGTGTCTATAATTATTTAGTCAATTTTCCAGCGTGCTTTTTAATTCATTTGAATTTCTACTTTTCCTTCCGGTTGTCTTTTTGCTGTATTGGAAAGTATTCTACAGACTGAGAGTGCAGAACCTGTTTGTGGTTGCCGCAAGCTATCTGTTTTACGGATGGTGGAACTGGCGTTTTCTGTTGCTGATAGCCCTCACCACCGTATGCAGTTATGCAAGCGGGTTGCTTCTGGAAAGATTTGACGGCCGAGACGGCCTGCGCAAGCTCGTCAGCATTTCAAATATTGTCCTGAACCTTGGAGTGCTCTGCATCTACAAGTATTTTGATTTCTTTTCGGCGAGCCTGTCGGCCATGATGGCGGCGTTAGGCATCGGGTTGGACAAAGTCACTCTTGATCTGATTCTGCCTGTCGGCATAAGTTTTTACACTTTTCAGGCCCTCAGTTACACTATCGACGTATATAGAGGAAAAATTGCGCCGACACACGATGTCCCGGCTTTTTTCGCCTACATCAGCTTTTTTCCGCAGCTTGTCGCCGGACCGATCGAACGTGCCACAAATCTGCTGCCGCAATTCCTCGGTCCGCGCAGGTTTGATTACGGGCAGGCGGTGGAGGGCATGCGGCAGATATTATGGGGGCTGTTCAAAAAAATTGTTGTGGCCGACAATTGTGCGGAAGTGGTCAATTATGTGTTCGACGGCTACCAGTCGATCGACGGAGGAATGCTCGTATGGGGCGGCGTGTTCTTCGCATTCCAGATATATGGAGATTTCTCCGGTTACTCAGACATAGCCATAGGCACGGCCCGGCTGTTTGGAATCAGACTGATGCGTAATTTCAATTTCCCATATCTGTCACGCGACATAGCCGAGTTCTGGCGCCGTTGGCACATATCGCTCAACACCTGGTTCATCGACTATATCTACATACCGCTCGGCGGTAGCCGCCGTGGCACGGCCATTGCCATACGTAACGTTCTGGTCATTTTCCTTCTGAGCGGACTGTGGCATGGCGCGGACTGGACATTTGTGGGGTGGGGAGCGTTTAACGCACTCCTGTTTATTCCGCTGCTCATTGCAGGAAAGAACCGTACACACTCTTCAGGAGTTGTGGCCGCCGGACGCGTGACGCCTACGCTCTTGGAGCTGCTGCAGATTGCGGTCACATTCGCCTTTGTGACAGTCGGATGGATCATTTTCCGATCCGATACGGTTTCTCAGGCCTGGGGATATATATATCGCATGTTCGCGGAATTTGAGCCTGTATTGCCGCTCATGTACAAAAAAGCACTTGTGTCGGTGGCAATTCTGATGGCGGTCGAATGGCTCCAGCGTGAACGGGAATTCGGATTGCAGTTTCCCGACAAAGGACTCTTTCGCCACAAGGTCGTCAGATGGGTGGTATACTATATGGTATTCCTGCTGATATTGGTATGGTCACATAGTCCGGAGGATTTCATCTATTTCCAATTCTGACAAAAAGCCGGCGTATATGAGAAAATTTCTGATACAATGTTTTAAATTCGGCATGCTGGTGGCAACCACCTTGGCTGCTGGAGAATATCTGGTACGCACATATGTCGACAACCCGTATAAATTCAAGCACGAGTGGATGAGCCGCAATGCCGGCGATGTGGAAATCCTCGTTTTAGGCAGCTCCCATACATATTACGGCATAAACCCGGCTCTGTTTGACTCAAAGGCTTTCAATCTGGCCAATGTGTCACAGATCTTTCACTACGACTATGTGTTGCTGACCCAGTATGCCGGACTGTATGACAGCCTGAAGACCGTGATTCTTCCTGTGTCCTATTTCTCATTTTTTGATCCTGAGTTTGAGGACAGCGACACAGACTGGATCTATGCGGTCAATTATAAGATATATATGGATGTCAACGAGCACTCCGACTTTTCAAAATACAATTTTGAGCTTTCGCGCCCTGCCATCTACAGCGGCAAATTGTCATCATTGCTCTCAGGCAAGGGGCTGTCGTACGATTCTCTTGGTATGGGTACCGACTATCTTTCAGGCAGCAGACAGATTGGCTGGGAGGAAACCGGGAAGCAGACCGCAGTCCGTCATACGTCAGCCGGTCACGACGCAGTGGAGGGACACTTCCGGTATGCCCGCAAAATAGCTGATTTTTGCCGCAAGCGGCACTTGGAACTTGTGCTGGTGACAACTCCTGCATGGCATAGTTATTATGAGAATCTTGATCCGATACAGGCAGAGATGACCGACAGTCTGATCGGAGTGCTGCGCGATCAGTACGGCCTGCATTATCTGGATTACATGCGCGACAAACGCTTCACGGCCGATGATTTCTACGACGCTGATCATCTTTCGTCCGATGTTGGCGCACGTAAATTCACCGACATTCTTATTCGCGATCTTTCCACACTTAAGTAGATACAAACAAAAAAGTTCCTGCCATATGGGCCGGAACTTTTTCAGTATTGATGTCACCGTTGTTTTATTCCTTGCACTTGGCAGAGATAAATTCGCGGTTGAGACGTGCGATATTGCTCAGCGAAATATTTTTGGGACATTCAGCCGCACATGCTCCGGTGTTGGTGCAGTTGCCGAAACCGAGTTCGTCCATTTTGGCCACCATTTTACGGGCACGGCGCACACGCTCCACCTGACCCTGGGGCAGCAGTGCGAACTGGCTGACCTTGGCGGATACAAAGAGCATGGCAGAGCCGTTTTTACATGCTGCCACGCAAGCGCCGCAGCCTATACATGTAGCGGAATCCATGGCCATATCGGCGGCTTCTTTCGAAATAGGCAGATCGTTGGCATCCTGTGCGCCACCGCAGTTGAACGACACATAGCCGCCGGCCTGCTGGATCTTATCGAAAGCATTGCGGTCCACGATCAGGTCTTTGATCACGGGGAAAGCGGCAGAGCGCCAAGGCTCCACTGTGATGGTTTCGCCGTCCTTGAATCTGCGCATATAGAGCTGGCAGGTGGTTGCGCCTGTTGCGGGACCGTGGGGATGTCCGTTGATGTAAAGCGAACACATGCCGCAGATGCCTTCGCGGCAGTCGCTGTCGAATGCCACGGGTTCCTGCTTCTGCTCTACGAGCTGCTCGTTCAGTATATCAAGAGTCTCGAGAAATGAGGTATCGGTGTCTGTCTCCACCTGATAATTCTCAAATCGTCCTTCGGCTTTGGGGTTAGCTTGACGCCAAATCCTCAGGGTTACAGTCATTTTAGCCATTTTCTTTTTTGAATTTAATGGAGGTGAAGATATTGTTTATGATTTGTAGTTGCGGGTCTGTACCTTGATAGCCTCATAGTGGAGGGGTTCCTTGATGAGGGTGGGGGCAGTGTTGTCGTTTCCGGCATAATCCCAGCAAGCCACATAGAAATAGTGCTCGTCGTCACGCTTGGCTTCACCTTCTTCCGTCTGGTATTCTTCGCGGAAGTGGCCGCCGCAGCTCTCATTGCGGTTGAGTGCGTCGTAGGCCATGAGTTCGCCCATGGTTATGAAGTCACGCAGACGGAAAGCCTTGTCGAGTTCATTGTTCCAGCCTTCAGAAGAACCGGGCACATAAAGATCCGTCTCAAATGTCTTACGCAGTTCTTTGAGACGCTTGAGGGCTTCGGTCAGGCTCTCTTTTGTACGGGCCATGCCCACGAGATCCCACATGATATGGCCGAGTTCCTTGTGGATGGAGTCGACGGAACGGCTGCCCTGGATCGACAGGAGCTGCTGCTGACGTGCCGCGCACTGCTTTTCGGCTTCTGCGAATTCGGGAAGATCGGTAGAGAAGCGGGGCACGGAGATCTGGTCGCTCAGATAGTTCTGGATGGTGTAGGGGAGAACGAAATATCCGTCGGCAAGACCCTGCATCAGAGCTGACGCGCCCAGACGGTTTGCGCCGTGATCCGAGAAGTTGCACTCACCGATAGCGAAAAGTCCCTTCAGAGATGTCTGCAGTTCATAGTCTACCCAGATGCCGCCCATGGTGTAGTGGATGGCGGGATATATCATCATCGGTTCATCGTAGGGTGAAACGTCGGTGATCTCTTCATACATGTCGAAGAGGTTGCCGTAGCGCTGGCCCACAGCATCCTTGCCCAGACGATTGATGGCGTCGGAGAAATCGAGGAACACGGCAAGTCCGGTGTTGTTTACGCCGAAGCCCTTGTCGCAGCGCTCTTTGGCTGCACGTGAAGCCACGTCGCGGGGCACGAGGTTGCCGAATGCGGGATAGCGGCGTTCCAGATAGTAGTCACGCTTTTCTTCGGGGATGTCGGAGCCTTTGATCTCGCCTTTTTGCAGTTTTTTGGACAGTTCGATGTCTTTGGGCACCCAGATGCGGCCGTCGTTGCGGAGCGACTCTGACATAAGGGTAAGTTTCGACTGCTTGTCACCATGTACGGGGATACAGGTGGGGTGGATCTGCACGAATGCCGGATTTGCGAAATATGCGCCTTTGCGGTAGCAGGCCATTGCTGCAGAGCAGTTGCTTGCCATAGCGTTGGTGCTGAGGAAGTATGCGTTGCCATATCCACCGGTGGCTATAACCACTGCATGTGCGGCAAAACGTTCGAATTTGCCGGTCACAAGGTTCTTGGCTATAATGCCGCGTGCACGTCCGTCGATCATTACCACTTCGTGCATCTCGTAGCGGTTGAAGCTCTTTACCTTGCCGAGTTCGATCTGACGGTTGAGCGACGAGTATGCACCGAGCAGAAGCTGCTGACCAGTCTGTCCTTTGGCGTAGAATGTGCGCGACACCTGTGCGCCGCCGAAAGAGCGGTTGGCCAGCAGGCCGCCGTATTCACGTGCAAAAGGTACACCCTGGGCCACACACTGGTCGATGATATTGTTCGACACTTCAGCCAGACGATACACGTTGGCTTCACGTGCGCGATAGTCACCGCCTTTCACGGTGTCGTAGAAAAGACGATACACTGAGTCACCGTCATTCTGATAATTCTTTGCTGCATTTATACCGCCCTGTGCTGCGATAGAGTGTGCGCGACGGGGAGAGTCCTGAATGCAGAAGTTGAGCACGTTGAAGCCCATCTCTGCCAGTGACGAAGCGGCAGATGCTCCGGCCAGACCTGTGCCGACCACGATGATGTCGAGTTTGCGTTTGTTGGCAGGATTGACCAGCTTCTGATGTGCCTTATAATTGGTCCACTTTTCAGCAATAGGACCTTCGGGAATTTTTGAATCGGCGGCAGGCATTACCAGGCCGTCAGTAGTTTTTGTGAGTTCCATATTTGTTGAATCAGCGGGGTTATTCATTAACAATTGAGGTATCGGCGCTGCATGCTACGATCTCTTCTTCCTCTGCGATCTCTTCCACGGGGGTTGCGGGAATCAGTTCGGTAGCGGGAATTACTTCAGATTCGCAAGCCTGTGCCGCGCGTGAGTCTGCCAGATTCATCAGGTTTTCAACGGAAGTGCTGTATTCAGCTCCGAGAGCCTGTACCTTCTGCTGCAGTTCCATCATTTTGGCATTGTCGCCGCTTTTCTGAAGCTGCATGTATTCGATCTTCAGGTCCTTGCTCTTTTCCTGATAGTGCTCGCGATACATTTCCTCATACTGCAGCTGCAGCTTGCCGTCGGTCAGGTAATACTGTTCGTTGGCACGGAGGGTGAACACAACAGCCTGAAGGATAAACAGCAGCACAACGACCGATGTCCACCAGCATGCAATGGTTTTCAGACGGGGCAGCCATGTGGCATTGTTCCAGCCGATGCTCTGCCACATTGACCAAAAACCATGGTTCATGTGGAACCAGAGAGCCACAAAACCGATGATGTAGACAACAGGAGTCCACCACTGCTCAAACGCGAGCTGCAGGAACAGGGTACCTGCGCCGGCGGGAATCATGGTGTTTTCATAAGCATACCAGTTGCCGCAGATTTCCTGAGCCTGCATCTTGGCCCAGAACTGCACCAGATGCACGCCAAGGAATGCTACGACTACGATACCGAGCACCAGCATGTTTTGCGATGACCATTCCACAGAAGCCGGACGGCTGTTGACCTTGTAGGCATCGTTACCGCGAGCCTTGCGGTTCTGAATGGTGAGACACAGCGCGTAGATGATGTGGATCACGAAAAGCAATCCGAGACCCATCGAGGCGATAAGCGCATACCAGTTGGCTCCGAGAAAGAGACACACCTGGTTGTAGGCTGTGGGCCACACGATGGCAACTGCATTCATCAACACGTGAAACGTGACGAACAGGACAAGGCAAATTCCGGTCAAGGCCATGACGAATTTCCTGCCTATGGATGAGTTAATTAACCACATGGTAGTTTGTTGAAAGATTATTGGTTTATGTTAAAGGATAATTGTTTATGGTCACGATTTGCTTTGTGCAAAGTTAGCGTTATTATTGTTAATGACAAAAATTAACGAAAAAATTCTGCAATCATCCGCCATCCCTCATAAAAATGGGACAAGTAGATGAGAGTTTCCGGATTTTTACGTAAATTTGCGGCTAAGTTTAACTAATAAAACCGATATGGCACAACAAGACGACGTTTTTAAAAAGATTGTTTCTCATGCCAAGGAATACGGTTTCGTGTTCCAGTCAAGCGAAATTTACGATGGTCTGTCGGCCGTTTATGACTATGGTCAGAACGGCGTGGAGCTGAAAAATAATATCAAAAGGTATTGGTGGGACGCCATGACCCTTCTTCATGAAAATATCGTAGGTATTGATTCCGCGATTTTCATGCATCCCACTATATGGAAGGCATCCGGACATGTGGACGCCTTCAATGATCCTCTGATCGACAACCGCGACAGCAAGAAGCGCTATCGCGCCGACGTCCTGATCGAGGAAGACATAGCCAAACTCGACGACAAGATAGAAAAAGAGGTTGCCAAGGCCCGTAAGCGTTTCGGCGACAGTTTCGATGAGGCTCTGTTCCGCCAGACCAATCCACGCATAGCCGACATAGCCAAAGAGCGCGAGGAACTTCATGAGCGATTCAGTCAGGCCATGAATGACAACAATCTCGAAGAACTTCGTCAGATCATCGTGGACCGTCAGATTGTATGTCCGGTGTCAGGCACTAAAAACTGGACCGAAGTGCGTCAGTTCAATCTCATGTTCCGCACCGAGATGGGATCCACGGCCGAAGGCGCCATGAATGTATATCTGCGCCCTGAAACCGCCCAGGGCATATTTGTCAACTTCCTCAATGTTCAGAAAACCGGCCGCATGCGCATACCTTTCGGCATCGCTCAGATCGGCAAGGCATTCCGCAATGAGATCGTGGCCCGTCAGTTCATTTTCCGCATGCGTGAGTTCGAACAGATGGAAATGCAGTTCTTCGTTCGTCCCGGATCGGAGCTTGAATGGTTCAGACAGTGGAAGGAAGCCCGTCTGCGCTGGCACAAGGCACTGGGCATGGGCGACGACAAATACCGCTACCATGATCATGAAAAACTGGCTCACTATGCCAATGCGGCCACCGACATCGAATTCCGCATGCCGTTCGGCTTCAAGGAGGTAGAGGGCATACACTCTCGCACCAACTTCGACCTGAGCCAGCATGAGAAATTCTCAGGCAAAAAGATACAGTATTTCGATCCAGAACTCAACGAAAGCTATACTCCATACGTGATCGAGACCTCGATCGGCGTAGACCGCATGTTCCTCTCCGTGCTCTGCTCAAGCTATGAAGAACAGCAGCTTGACGGTGGCGACAAGCGTGTGGTGCTGCATCTGCCGGCCCCCTTGGCTCCCGTCAAATGCGCGGTGATGCCTTTGGTGAAAAAAGACGGACTCCCCGAAAAAGCGCGTGAGATCGTCAGCGATTTGAAATTTGACTTCGCCACACATTATGATGAAAAGGACTCCATTGGAAAACGCTACCGCCGTCAGGATGCCATAGGCACTCCTTTCTGCATCACGGTTGACCATCAGACCTTGGAGGACAACACCGTTACTCTGCGCGAACGCGATTCAATGGAACAGACCCGTGTCAACATCGCCGATCTTCACCGCCTGATTCACGATCGTGTAAGCATTAACTCCTTATTACGCAAACTGTCATGAAAAAATCAGTCATAGTATTACTTGTAGTGGGCGTATTGCTGCTTCTGCTCTGTGGCACCGGATGCAGCAAATACAACACAATGGTAACCGAACAGGAAAACGTGGAGCAGGCATGGGCCAATGTCAACACCCAGTATCAGCGCCGCGCCGATCTTATCCCGAATCTTGTAGAAACAGTCAAAGGTTACGCCACTCATGAGTCACAGACTCTGCAGAACGTAACTGAAGCCCGTGCCAAGGTTGGAACAATAAACCTCAGTGTCGATTCGCTTGACGAAGCATCGCTTCAGCGTTACACACAGGCACAGAATCAGTTGAGTGCCGCTTTGAAGTCGCTGCTGTCCGTGACAGAAGCCTATCCCGATCTTAAAGCCAATGAAAACTTCATGCGTTTTCAGGATGAGCTGGCCGGAACTGAAAACCGTATTCAGGTAGCGCGCAAGGACTTCAACCATGCTGCCCAGGCCTACAACACTCTGATACGCCGTTTCCCCACCAATATTTTTGCCTCATTTTTCGGATTTAAGGTCAAGCCGTATTTTCAGGCATCCGAAGGAGCCGATATAGCTCCTACCGTGAAATTCTGATTCCGCAGCAGGGAAATAGGTATATGATGATGAACAAAGCGTTGAAATCCCTCCCATCCGTGATCCTATGTGTGATCGGTGCAGTGTCCGTCTGGTCATGCGGCAGTTCCGACGACCAATGGTCTGACTATAAAGAATGGCGTGAGACAAATCAGAATTGGCTTGCCGAACAGGAACACAGCGGAAAGTACACAAAAGTTGTGCCCACATGGAACAAAAATCTCTATGTGCTGATGCGGTGGATCAACGATCCGGAGACGACAAAAGACAATCTGACGCCGATGCTCACATCGCAGGTTGCCGTCAAATACAAAGGCACACTCTATAACGGAGAACCTTTTGACTCCACGTATGCGGTGTTGCCAGACAGCACAGTCAATGTCACTCTCAGTTCAGTGATATCCGGATGGCCCATAGCCATGGAGCAGATGCACGTCGGCGATGAGGTGGAACTGCTGATACCCTACGAGGCTGCATACGGTTCCAGTTCCGTGGGTAAGATTCCGCCATATTCCGCCCTCTGTTTCCGGTTGCACCTCAGAGACATTCCAGCCTACGAAATTAAGCCGTAAATCAATATGTATTGCACTACTGTATACAGAGAAAAAGGGCCGAAATAATTCGGCCCTTTTTCTCTGTATAACTTGATCCGTTTATATTCTTTTATATTATCTTTATGGTATGGAAAAGCAAGGCAATAAAAAACGTATAGCTATATTCGCATCAGGCAACGGCACTAATGCCGAAAATATCATCCGATATTTCAACGACAATGAGAGATCTTGTGGTGGAGAAGTTGCACTCATCGTGTGCAACCGTCCGGATGCCATGGTATTGCAGCGGGCCGACAGATTTGGTGTGCCCTCTGCCGTTATGACAAAAACGGAACTCAACGACCCAGATACCATCCTGCCGCTACTCGACCGACATGCAATCGACATGATAGTACTTGCCGGATTTCTTCTGATGATGCCTGTATTCATTATCGAACGTTATCAGGAAAAAATCATAAACATTCATCCGTCGCTTCTTCCAAAATATGGCGGCAAAGGAATGTATGGCCATCATGTTCATGCGGCTGTGGTGGCTGCCGGAGAAACCGAAACCGGCATAACAGTTCACTTCGTGAGCGAACGTTGCGACGAAGGCAATATCATATTCCAGACAAACGTACCTGTTGCCGCTACCGACACCCCTGAGGATGTGGAACGAAAAGTCCACTCTCTGGAACGGGAGCATTTCCCACGTATAATAGACGAAATACTATCAAACATCACAACACCCTGAAGCGACTGGAGCATACTTTCAATGTGTCATTTGTCATTTTGTCGTACTTTTTGAGTAATTTTGCTCCCGAATAACATAAATCACATTTTATTTAAAGCAAAATGCACATCAAATCACTATCAGCTTTAGCGGTCATAATGCTGTTGCCGGCTGCGGTATCGGCATCATCGCCAATGACGAAGATCCCGGCAAAAATAGCCGGAATACCCATGGATCAGGATCCCGTTTACAATCCGGAGGGTACGGAGATTCCATATATAATGAATGTCACTGAATATGGCGATATTTTCGGTCAGGAAGATCAGGACGGCTATAAAATGACCATACGAATGAGCGATGATGGCAAGACAATATGGTTCCGGGATCTCAATCCCGGCTATAACCGCTATAGCGACGACGAAGAATATTCATGGATAAAAGGAACGGTTGACGGCAATGATATTACTGTCAAAACAGGTCAAGTGCTGTATGCCAACGAAAAATTCGATCAGAAACTTTATTTTGAGGCTGTGACCGTGGATGGCTCCGGACAAGTCAACTCTTTTTTGGACGAATTCCATTTCACCATTTCAGACAACCGTATCGTTCAGACCGACGACAATGTCTACGTCGCAGTGTATGAAGACGGTGAGACTATGGACGACGCCGGAATCTACATGTTCTTCTTTAATTATACAATGGAACCGGTGGGTGATATACATAAAGTCATCCCTCCTGAAGAAATTCCCGTACAACAATGGCTCATGACTTCAACTGGTGATGCACGTTTTGTTTCCGTAGCCCGTGACGGTGATACTGTCTATATAGCCGGACTGTCGGAAATGGCTCCTGAGGATTATGTGTCCGGAACTATTAAAAACGGTGTGCTTACAATCAATTCCGGCTACATCCTCACATCCAATCCGCGATATTATATCCGGCTTATCGGAGCCGTGGAGGGTGAACCTGACGAATTCGGATATCCGACACTGAACATGATCATGCAATATTCCTTTGATGTCACTGATGATGGGAACAGACTGACATTGTCGCCTGCAGATACATATATCGTCGAAGCCGGCTACTCTCTTTCCAATTTCTACTCCGGAATACAAGAGGTGAACATATTCCCTTATGGTGGTGACAAACCTGCTGTGCCGGCCATGCCGACAGTTGAGCACGACAGCCTTAACGATATGCTCTATATAACCATCCCGTCTACAGACACCGATGGCAACTACATCAACCCCGAGCATATCACCTACCGGGTTTTCTTTGACGGAGAACCTTACCGGTTCACCCCCGGAAGCTATAACGGACTAACAGAACCGATGACCGATATCAGCTATAAGTTCACAGACTACTATGATTTCTATGTCAACGGATCTCTCCACACCATCTATCTTCATGACGTTCCTGAATGGACCACAGTAGAAGTGGAATCAACCTATACAGTCGATGGCATTTCCAATTCTTCCGGCCGCCAGCCTGCCGGTCTTGATTCTGTTTCCGGAGCAGACCGTATCGCAGTCAGCGAAACCGTCACTGATCTTGCAGGACGCATAATCAGTAATCCCGCTCCCGGTTCAATCGTGATTATCACGACCAAATATGACGACGGCAGCACAAAAACAGCCAAACGTCTCATAAAATAGCCTTCTATTGACTGATTATTAAATGAATTCAGCCATCTGGTTTAAATGTCAGGTGGCTGAACTCATTTATAATCTCAGTCTGGATTCAGGATGTGTACACTGTATTGCCGGTGGTCCACGGTATAATAACGCCTGTAGTTTGTCTGCCTGCAAAAATCCATAAAATTCGTCTGGTCGACAGACAACCCGTTTTGCAGCACATTTCTCCCAAAACGGCACAAAATTCTATATGAATCGTTTGCTACCATTTGATCCATAGTCGCGAATATTGCAGGATTTACGAAAAAATCCTTTTTAACAGCCACTCCAATGATAGCAACGATATTTGCAGCGTCCTGTCATCCACATTCTTCAATATCGCATTTTGTATGGCTATTTCCACTGTCATTTGTCTGATTTTTATAGTCTTGTCATTCGCAAAAATACGACAAATTATCTAAACGCCTTAATATCTCACTCAAAATATAGTTTTTAGTACAACATCTGCCCTTTGATATATGTTATAATCATTACATGACACTGATGTTGAAATATATGAAAAGACCTATTGTCACTATTGTCGGTTTACTGTTTCTGACAATCGATGGGTCGTCATGCACCAAACATCCATCCTCTGTGTCAAACTATACGGACTCAAACTCTATGACAGACAACAAAGAAATCTATTTTGCCGGTGGTTGCTTCTGGGGCACAGAACATTTTTTCAGTCTTGTACCCGGCGTGGTTCACACTGAAGTCGGATATGCCAATCCCACAGTTTCGAATCCTGATTATCGTACAGTATGCACAGGTGCGACAAATGCTGCCGAAACCGTCAAAGTAACATATGATCCGGAACAAATAACCCTCGATAAATTGATCGAGCTTTATATGCTGACCATCGATCCTACGTCTGTAAACCGACAAGGGAACGATGAGGGCACACAATATCGCTCAGGAATATATTATACCGACAACCATCAAGCCGCGGCAATCGACAAAGCCGTCACACCGTATCAGAAACACTATGGCCATCGGTTTGCTGTAGAAATAGGCCCATTGTCCAGTTTCTATAAGGCGGAAGACTATCATCAGGAGTATCTCGAAAAAAATCCCGGAGGATATTGCCATATTGATCCCGAGATATTTGACATTGCCCGCAATGCCAATAACAAAGGGACGTCAGATAACGACACTTTGCGCCACATACTGACGCCTATACAATATGCAGTCACTCAGGAAAATGACACCGAACCCCCATTTGACAATGAGTATTGGGACGAACACCGCGAAGGCATTTATGTGGATGTCATTACCGGAGAACCTCTGTTCTCTTCATCCGACAAATTTGATTCCGGCTGCGGTTGGCCCAGTTTCACACAGCCGATACAGAACGATATTATAACTGAACGACGCGATCTCAGTCATGGAATGGACCGTATCGAAATCCGCTCGGCCAATGGCAACTCTCATCTGGGCCATGTATTTCACGACGGCCCGCGTGATAAGGGCGGACTCCGCTACTGCATCAATTCCGCTTCATTAAGATTCATCCCATTGTCCGAAATGAAAAAAGAAGGCTATGGCGAATACATCCGCTATGTCCGCTGACATATAAACAATAGAGTAGGGCATATGCCGATGGTAAGTTTATACGACATTACCCTAAAAAGAGTGGCGCATGAATAGAATGCTTTCATATCAGTTATAGGCGAAATAAAACCAAACGATATGAAAGCATTAATTCAAAAAGAGATTATCCGAAAACCAATTATACAAGGCGAGGATATAAGTGGACGAATGGAGTCAGAAACCATTATTATAAGAATGTTTGGAATAGTAGTATTCAAACAAGTTATCCAACTTTTGTCAATGCGTTGATTGGGAATTGAACTCTTTCAAAAATATGAGTCAGACTATTAAAATAGGCACAGGTTGCTGTTTTGTATTCGTCAATCCATACAACTGTCATCTCAATTCTATCGTCAGAGTTTAGATACACAATATCACCAACTTTTAATTCATTCATAAATACCTCCTTCTATGTTGTATTCCAAAATTCTCGTTGAGATTTAGAAAAGATTAAC
>ERZ777305.1907-NODE-1907-length-20683-cov-3.314815_pt1 | contig 20683 bp, 22 predicted proteins | sample MGYA00374965_ERZ777305 | MGnify/ENA primary metagenome ERZ777305 (study PRJEB29328, sample SAMD00013331) | mouse gut metagenome | study: EMG produced TPA metagenomics assembly of the Metagenome analysis of fecal microbiota from mouse which was promoted... | reverse complement strand
GCCCAGAAGGGCATTGGAAGGGGTGAAGCGGAACTGAAATGGAGAATTTTCTATGGATAAAGAAGAAGTAAAGAAATTCGGCGGCATGTTCAACATTTTCGAAGGTTACAACTGGGAGAAATCAAGCGGCCTGGACCTGCACTTAGTCCTGACCCCGCGGCTTGGCTCCCGCAACATCGGCATCACCAGCGCGGTACATTACCCGGGCATGGAGTTTGAGCCCCACGTGCATCCCCTCTCGGAGGAGCTGGTTTTCTGCTATGAGGGGGAGGGGGAATTTTATCTCTATGACAAATGGATTCCGGTGAAAGCGGGGGATGTGCTGTATGCGCCTCCGGGAGTGTATCACGGGACGAGAAAGTCCAAAGGCAGCGAGGGAACCTTTATTACCATCGGCGTGGCCACTCCGCCCCAGCTGGATCTGTATAACCGGATTGGATACGATGTGCTGGGGGAAGGAGATGGGATAGAAGAGTAAGAAAACCCAGCCTGTTTGGATAGTCAGAAAACAAAGTCTTCCCAAAGAAAAACATTTACACCGAAGCCTTCTTTTATTATAATGTAGGAAGAGAACGCAGAACGGCAGTTTTCGGATTGCCGGGGCTGCAGGAGGGTGGATTTGATATGGCCAGAGGAAGAGTGAAGCGTGTGCAGGAGCCGAAGAGCCAGTCGGCAAATATGATTTTAGCTCTCGATATTGGGACGCGGAGCATTATCGGTATGGTGGGAACGGTAGAGGAAGGAAAGGTTCGGATTCTTGCCATCGAAAAAGAAGAGCATACAGAACGGGCAATGATCGACGGGCAGATCGAGAATATAGAAAAGGTGGCGTCTTTGGCCGGGAAGGTGAAAGACCGTCTGGAGAAAAAGGTGAACTGCCGTCTGGAGCGGGTGTGTGTGGCAGCCGCCGGAAGGGCGCTGCGCACCAAGCGGGCGGAGTTTGAACTGGAGCTTCCGGGGCCCCAGCTTATTGACGACGAGATTATCAGCCGTCTGGAGGCGGGAGCTATCAGCCGGGCGGAGGAAGCCTTTGATGCGGAGAATGCGGCAGAGGAGGACACCAGGCGTTTTTACCTGGTGGGATATACGGTCTGCCAGTATTATCTGGATAAATATATGATTTCCAGCTTGAAAGATCACCGGGGAAAGCAGGTAAAGGCGGATCTCATTGCCACCTTTCTTCCAAGTGAGGTGGTGGAAAGCCTTTATACGACTATGAATAAGATCGGCCTGGAGGTGGCAAGCATTACACTGGAGCCGATTGCCGCTATCAACGCCACCATTCCCGCCAATCTGCGCCTTTTAAATCTGGTAATGGTGGATATTGGCGCCGGAACCTCCGATATCGCGGCTTGTACGGACGGAAGCGTTACCGGCTATACCATGGCTACAGTAGCAGGGGATGAGGTTACAGAGACTCTGATGAAGGAGTACCTGGTGGATTTTGAAACGGCCGAGGGCATGAAAGCACAGGTGGAGGGAGAAGAGGAAATTACCTTTACGGATATTCTGGGTTTTGAGCAGACCATATCCAGAGAGACGCTGCTCCAGAGCATTCAGGGAACTTCGGATTCCCTCTGCCGGGAGATAGCAGATAAAGTATTGGAAATAAATGGAAACTCTCCGTCGGCCCTGTTTCTGGCAGGAGGAGGCAGCAAGCTGGCCGGACTGAAAGACGGACTGACCAGGGCCTTGGGAATGGATGCCAAGCGTGTGGCCATTGCGGGAAATAATTTCCGGGCAAATGCGTATTCCCAGGAATACGATCTGAATAATCCGGAGTATGCTACGCCCCTTGGAATTGTGATTTCTTCCGGCCTGAATCTGATCAACGACGGTTTCCGGGTGACGCTGAATGACCGGCCTGCCAAGCTGTTCCGCAGCGGCAGTTTTACGGCTTTGAATCTTTTGATGATGAATGGATACAGTTTCCAGGATATTATGGGGCGTCCCGGCTTCAACGTGGCAGTGACGGTGAACGGAAAGCGGAAGGTATTTTACGGCACTTCCGCGGAGCCTGCTGCCCTCTATATTAATAAGAAAGAAGGGAAGCTTTCGGAAGTGATCCATGCGGGAGACAGCATTGAGTTTATTCCTGCCGTCCCGGGAGTGTCGGCTTCTCCCTGCCTGGGGGATGTAGAGGGAGCGGCTTCCAGTCTGGAGCTTACCTTAAACGGCGGCCCGGCGGATTTAGAGACGCCTTTGAAAAACGGAGACGTGATTTTCATGCGGGGGCCGGAACCGAAAGAGCCGAAAAAGCCTTTCGTTCCCGAAAGAGAGCCGGAGGCTGAACCAGAGGCGGAAAAAGTACAGGCACCGGAGCCTGTCGAAGAGAAAAAGCCTCTGCCTGTGCCGGAAACGAAGACGGAATCCGGTCCTTTATCAGAAGTAGCACGGCCTCAGCCTGCTGCGCCTGCGGAGAAACCGGCAGAGCGGAAGCTTTTGTTTCACTTAAACGGCCTGCCTATTCACCTCCCCCGCAAGGAGGATGGGAGTCCTTATTATCTGATGGATATGATCCAGTATTCCGGCATTGACCTAAAGCAGCCCAGAGGAGCGATTTCACTGCTTGTCAACGGACAGGAGGGGGTGTTCCAGCAGGTACTGAAAGAAGGGGACAATATCCGGATTGAGGAAGAAGGGGAATTAGAAGAATAAGGAATCAAGATACCGTCTTTTAACAAGGGCTGAGTGTGCCTTTGTTAAGAGACCGTATTTTTTGCGGCAGGATCATGCAAAGGTTTCTGACACAACAGTCTCCTTTATATATTTTCTTCTGTTACTTTCAGCAGGTGCAAGAGTTCATCCGTTACCCTGTCTAGGGCTGCTAATTGGGCACTTGACAAAGAGCTGATTTTGGCTGCTATCTTTTCTGAATCGGGAACCGCCTGTTTCCCGCAAAGCAGCCATTCGCTGGACACATGCAGCACTTCACATAGGCTGATAACCGTTCCCAAAGAGGCTCCGGCCACTCCCCTCTCAATAGTTGAAATGAATTGGGTAGAGAGATCAACTTTTTCAGCAAGTTCTTCCTGGGTCAATCCCATATTTTCACGCGCCAGCTTGATTCGACTTCCAATCGCAATATTTAAGGATTTCTTGTCCATCTGTCTTTATCTCCAAACTAACAATAATATGCTTAGTCTAATACAAATAGCTCTTGACATACACAGCATGTTATGCTTATAATACTCATATAATTACAGATATTTTCCGCTCACTAGAAAGAGAGTAAAAGGAGTATTACCATCATGAAATGTTTTAATCATCCCGAAAGGGAAGCTGTCGCAACCTGCCAAAAATGCGGAAAAGGGTTGTGCCGGGAGTGTGCCGAAAAGTTTACGCCTTGTATGTGCGCACCCTGTGCCGACCAGACCCGGCGCAGCCAGCAGCAGCAAGCTCAAAACAAGGAAGAACAGAGAAAACAGAAATACAAGGAAGCTTTGGTTGACACTCGCAGCGAGTTCATAAAAACTGCTGTTTCCGGCATTCTTGTCGGCATACTTTGTATTTGGTTTATGAAGAGTAACCATGACGGACTTACTTTTGCCGATTGTGCAGGTTATTTGCTCATAGGGTTCTTTGTTCCATTTGGATGGAAATTCCTTACATATCTGCAATCGTTCTTTCCTCTCTCCATTTTCGGAACATTTTGGTTTTGGATTATATACGGAATCGTTAAGTTTGTGTTATCCGTATTTGTTGGAATTCCCGCTTTTATTTATCAGCTCGTGAAGACGATCTTGACCCAAAGAAAAATTCATAAACTGGAATAGCAATAGTTAGAGGGTATCTGCAACCGGCAGCGCCCTCTATTCGTTCTATAGGAGAAAGGATTACACTCCGAGCAGGACGAAAGGAGGAGATTATGCCGGATGATTTCATCAGGCGCATAGTTCGGGCGGTCATCGAATCCTTCCCGATAGATAGGGAGAAAAAAACGGATTTGCTGCAGAACATCATGAGTCAAAAAAAGACAGAGGAGGACCAGTGAATTATGAACAGCACTTTTTGCGGGAAACAAACCGCGGACGATGAGTTGGCCAATCTGGTGGCCGCGGCGCGCAGCGGAGATCAAGACGCTGTCAGCGCTTTATATGAAAAGACTTACAGTAAGGTTTATTACACCGTCAAGTCTATGATCAAGGATGAGGACGCGGTGTTTGACATCGTTCAAGACACTTATATAAAAGCATTCTCCCGCCTGGATGGTTTCCAGGGCGACACGAAGTTTTTGCCGTGGGTACGGCAGATTGCCGCCAACACAGCCCGGGATTGGCTGAAAAAGAAGCGTCCTATGCTCTTTGCGGAGCTGGGATCCGGCGGTGATACGGATACTCCCGTGGAAGAGCTGTTCCCGGATGAGCGCATCGAGAATCTCCCGGAGCAGGTCATCGACCAGAAAGAGACAACCCGCCTGCTCCAGGAGATTCTCGATGAATTGCCGGAGGATCAGCGCGCTGCCATTGGTATGTTCTACTACGAGGAACTGTCGGTAAAAGAGATTGCGGACGCCATGAACGTCTCTGAGAGCGCAGTCAAGAGCCGGCTGATGTACGGGCGCAGAAAAATCGAAAAGAAGGTCCGGGAACTGGAGAAGCAGGGTACGAAGCTTTACAGCCTGTCTCCGCTTCCGTTCCTGCTGCTGCTTTTCCGCGGCCAGAAGGCGCATGGGGCCGCAGTGCCGGACAGCCGGATCCTTCAGGCAGTCCTGGCCTTGAAGCCCACGGGCGCCGCAGCAGCCGGGACTGCACAGGGCGCTGGTACAACTGGAGCGGCGGCCGGCACCGAAGCAGCCGGTACAGCCGCTGCGGCCGGCGGTCTTGGTACGCTGAAGATCGGACTTATCGCTTTTGCCGCCGTGGCAGTTGTCGGCCTCGGTGCTTTTGGCGCGGCCCGGATGGCTTCCCGTTCTTCTGAGTCCCAGGAACCATGGGCTATGGAGGACGATATTGACCGGGAGGCGTCGGAGGAATCGGAGACGCCGGAAGACCGGACGGAGCCGGAGGAACCGGAGGAGCCTGACCCCGTGGGCGAGGCCCTGGAGCAGTACCGTATCATCATCAGCCAGGCGGATAGCTATGTATATGGTGAATTTCATGATGAAATAAACCAGCCGTGGCGTGAGTTAGTCGGCTACCGGTATGCGCTGGTGCAGATGCAGCCGGACGATCCGGTTCCGACGCTGCTGTTGGAAAGGGAGGTAATGGATACTGAGATATCCGTATCCTCCAGCTATGCCCTTGTCTTTCAATATGACCCGGATACAAAAACCGTACGTCAGCCCGCCGAAGCGATAGCGGACGGCGGAATCCGCGGCGGCCTCTCCATGGCAGGGGACGGAGACGGAATGATGAGCATGTCCTGGTCCAGCGGAACCGGCGAAGCCTTTGTGAAACGGATCACACTGGAGGGAGATTCCCTCAATCAGGACACCTATTGGACCGGCCAGATATTCGAGATGCCCGACTCAATTACTTTTATTGACATCGAATGGCACGAAACCGGGGACCCGTCCGCCCTGGATAGCTGGACAGCTCCTGAACCAGACGAGACAGAGCCGTCCGGGCCGGACGAAAGCGGTATGCTTCCCACCGACGGGGACCGCATCGTGCTCACCGGCACTGTCGGCACGTACGATTATGACGAGATCGTTGCGCTGCAGGGACAGCCTGACCCCAACATCCCGTATTATGATGGTGAGTCTCAAGTTGAGTCTTACTTTGAGTATATGCGAAACACGACCTACCGCGTAATTGTATTGGATACGCCGCAGACTTTGCGCATCAGGCCCGGCGGCTGGTCCGGCGAAGAGGACGATTATTCCAGCCATGAGGCTTTGCTGATCAACCTCTGCTACGCTGACGGCATGGAGCAGTATGAGGGCCAGCATATCACGTTCAGCATCGACCCTGCCGCTACTTTTTGGCCCAGCGCTGCGGATCTTCCCTTTGGACAGCCCTATACCAGCGATATCCATATTCTTGAATAAAAAATATTTGAAATTTTTTCAAAAACCTGCAACCGCCTGGCGGCATTAATCGTTTCATAGGTATAAACAGTGAAACGATTAATGAAAGGAGTGGATATATAAGGAAGGTAAGCTTAAGAAATCATGGAGCAATAAATAAGAATATGAAAGGATGAAAAATAATGAAGAAGAATTTGATCGTTTTAGTTGCCGCTTTTATGTTTCTAATGTCTAGTTGTGGCTCTAAGCCCACTCTTTCCCAATGGGTTGACAGCGATGATGTCGCTGCCGTTGAAGAACAGATTAATACCACATACGCTGACGCTGGCTTAGGACTTTATGTTAAGTTCTCTGCTGATGATGAGGACGTTTTGGTGTTCTCATGTATCTATGAACAGTATCAAAATCTGGCTGGGCGTAATCAAAACGAAATTGATGCTGCATTCGCTGAGGAGTTGAACTCTTTAGGCATGTCTGCAAACATGACTTCTATCTTCGAGGAGTGCGAAGAAGCTACGGGTATAACTCTTAAGTGTATTCGTGTACAGTGTGTTAATGCTGACGGAACGGTAATTTATTCACAGGATTATGTGAATACAAAATAACAAGCAGCCTACATAATAAGGAACGGCTGACCTGTATACGTTCTATAGCATAAAGAAGAAACTGCAGCATCAAGAGAGTCTATGATAACAATCAAAGAAAGGTAAGGTATCAAATATGAAAAGTTTATTGGCATTGAAAGCATTTGCAACAAACGCATTGGCCACTGTTGGAAGCACGGCAGCTGGAAAGGCCGTTATCGTCGCAACAACCGTAGTGGTTGCAGGAACCAGCACCGCAGGCGTGGCATCCATGACGGCACAGCAGAACAAGGCGAGCGAGGTCCAGACCGAGGTCGCTGCCGAGGTTGACGAATCCGTGGCCGCTGACGCTGACGTGATGGCTATTGACGACATGAACGTGTCTGCTGCGGCATCCGACGTTGTTCCCGACGCGACGATTGCGACTGAGGATAACCCCGTAATCGGACATAGAATTTGCTTCTGCGGAGCAGGCGTGGCAATCCTTGAGAAGACGGGTCTCGACGAGGCTGTATGGGCTTGGCATATCCTGGAGGCACACGGCGTTAAGTACGACAAGTTCCACAACGTGAGACACACCGACGCATATGGTGACGACGATCCCTTCATGGAGTACGTTACCGACCCCGTGAAGAAGCCTGGCCAGGAAGAGGCCGACAAGCCCGAGGCAGAGCAGCCTGTTGAGAAGCCCGAGGTTGACGCACCCGTTGTTGACAATGGAAACGTGAACAAGCCTGTGGAAGACAACAAGGTAGAGGTCGAAAACGACGCTGACAAGAAGGCTGAGGAAGAGGCCAAGAAGAAAGCCGAGGAAGAGGCTGCTAAGAAAGCTGAGGAAGAGGCTAAGAAGAAAGCCGAGGAAGAGGCTAAGAAGAAAGCCGAGGAAGAGGCTAGAAAGAAAGCCGAGGAAGAGGCTGCTAAGAAGGCTGCTGAGGAAGCCGCTAAGAAGGCTGAGGAAGACAGACTCGTGCAGGAAGCGATCGAGGCTGCTGCGAAAGAGGAGCAGTGGATCAGAGATCATATGAAACAGGTTGACGAGCCTGCACCCCAGCAGGGGCAAGGCCCCGCACCCGCTTTTTTTGTGAATAAATAAATAGAAGCTCATCTTACGAAGGAGTCAAAAGCTGATACATAAAGTCAGCAGGCACACTGCCCGCACCCGGCAAGCTTTTGAAAAAATAAGAATAGAAAGGATGTATGAAGATGATTTCTAAATTGAAAAAAATTAAAAGAACTCCTTGGAAAGAACTGACCTTAGGCGAAAAGATTGTAAAGGCCGTGATTCGGATAATTAAGATTGCTCTTATCGTTGGAATCATTGCAGCTGTTTTATATGCATTGCTGTACCTGGCTATGCTTGCTATTATAGCATTTCTTGTAGCATGCACATGGGGCGGCGATTCTTATTACAATCGGTATGGCAGATGGTAATGGAGAGAAGCGGTCAAAAAGATGAAAATACCCCTCTTTTGTGATACAATGTAAGAAAGTATTGCAAAAAGGGGTATTTTTATCATGGAAGAAAAGCAGGTAAAAGACCGAAAACTAGAAAATCCGGAAACCAGGAAACTGGAAGAACTTCGCAAGGGCGACATCATTTACCTGCTTGAGAATGCTTCCTGCGGACATTTTTCTTGACAGAGCAGTCTAATTATATTAGACTAAAAATGTCTAAAAATATTAGACTAAAAGCGGGAAAGGAAGAATGATGATGGATCCTTATAAATTGGGAGAGATGGAGCAAAAGTTTGCAGACTTGATATGGGAGCGGGCGCCGATTGGATCAGGGGAATTGGCAAAGGTGTGTGAGGGGATTTTCGGGTGGAAGCGGACAACCACGTATACCATGCTGAAACGGCTCTGCTTGCGGAAATTGTTTGTCAATGACAAGGGCATCGTCCGGGTTGAGACAGCCCGGGAAGATTTTCAGGCGGCCCAGGGGGAACAGTTTCTGGAGGAGAACTTTGAAGGGTCCCTGCCCCGGTTCCTGGCGGCTTTTTCCAGAAGAAAGAAGCTGAGCAGCCAGGAGGTGGAAGAGCTGCGGAAAATGATTGAAGAATGGGGGGAATCCTAGATGGCAGAAAAATTGTGGATTGAAGTGCTGAATATGAGTCTTACAGGCAGCGTAATCATCGGGGCGGTCATGGTATTCCGCCTGCTTTTGCGCCGGGCTCCCCGGATTTTTTCTTATGCTCTTTGGGCGGCAGTGCTGTTCCGCCTGCTGTGTCCCGTTTCTTTCTCCTCTCCCCTTTCCCTTTTGGGAGTTTTGCAGAACGATCCGGCAAGCCAGGGAAAAATGACGTATATCCCAACCGATATAGGCTATCAGATGGATCCCCAGATTCATCTGCCCATTCCGGCTGCGGAAGAAGCGGTAAATGCAGTCCTGCCGGACGGAAATCCCTCCGGGTCCGTAAATCCGCTCCAGATCAATCTCTATGTGTGTGCCCGTATCTGGATTTTAGGACTTCTGGGTATGGTGCTTTACAGCCTTCTTAGCTGGGTGCGTTTTGGGAAAGTCCTGAAGCAGGCTGTGCGGGAGCGGGATAATCTTTACCGGCTGCCGGGGGAAGGGACTCCCTTTGTCTACGGAATCCTGGCACCTAAAATTTATATGCCCCGTGTCTGCAAAGAGGAGGAAGAGGCTTATCTTCTGCTCCATGAACAGGTCCATATCCGCCGGGGAGATCATTTGTTCCGGCTGCTGGCTTATGCGGCCCTCTGTCTGCACTGGTTTAATCCCCTGGTGTGGCTGGCCTTTGCCCTCAGCGGCAGGGATATGGAAATGTCCTGTGATGAGGCGGTAATCCGGCGGATGGGAAATGAGGTCAAGAAAGAATATTCCCGTTCCCTCTTGTCCCTGGCTTCCGGGAAAGGGCCGGGCAGGGGGATTCCGGCAGCCTTTGTAGAGGGGGATACCAGGAGCCGGGTGAAACATGTTCTGTCTTACCGGAAGCCCTCCGGGTATCTGGCAGGAGCGGTTGCTGCAGTCTGCGTGATACTGGCGGGATTTCTCCTGGCAAATCCGGCAGGCGTGCAGGAAAAGGAAAATCCCAACGTGTTTTACGGGGTGGTGGCTCTTGGAATGCCTTTGGGGGAGGAAGAGGAAACAGGCCCTATGGTGGTTCGGATTCCCGGACTGGGCGACATGGATATTCCCCGGGCGGATCAGGTGGTTCCCTATATAGAGACAGATTTTGACGGGCTGGAGATTGGGGATCTGGTACGGATTACCTTTCCCAAAGATGAAGAGATAGTGATTATGGAAACATACCCGGCACAGTTTTCCGGCAAGGCAGAGCTTATAGAGGTAATGGGGCGGGGCATGTTCCAAATCGAACCGGCAGACGGAGGCGCGTATGCCTTTGCGGTTCCCCTTGGATTGGCACCGGAGGCCAAAGAAGGGGCTCTGCTGGAAATTTACCATCACGATCCGGAAATTGATGGGAAGAAAACAGAGCTTTTGGCTGCGGTTCCCGTACAGTCCGTGAATGCGGAGGAATATCAGATCTGGGTGGAGCTGTCCGCAGAGGAGCTGAAAACCTTCCTTGCAGAGTATGGATTTGGAATCCGGTGCCAGGCAGGACAAAAAGCAGGTGCAGGCAGTTAAAAAACAAACTGTACCAGCAGCATGTATGAGACGGTTCCGCCGGCAATGGACAGGAGCATCTGACGCTTCCAAAGATGAAGGCCTATCACCAGGGAGATGGACACAAATTCGGGGATGCCGCGGCTTCCGGTGTGTATACTTACATGTTTCAGGCAGTAAATTACCAGCAGACCGAAGACTGCGGCAGGCAGAACCTTTCCCAGATACCGGATATATGCCGGGGCAGGTTTGTCTGCCGGAAAAAGCCAAAAAGGCAGAAACCGTGTCAGAACGGTTCCCAGGACTACCATGGCAATGGTGATGAGCTGCTGGGATAAAGTCATGCTCATAAAGTTTTCTCTCCTTTCTCAAAAGGCTTTTGCAAAAGCGTCAAGGCGGCGAGGATAGCAATCATGGAAGGGACCATAAACCGGCCGGGGCCGAACGCCAGAAGGCAGAGAAAGGAAAGGCCCAGGCCCAGAAGGGCGCTTCCGTGATGCTTTTCTTTCATCCATTGTTCCATAAAAATTACCACAAACATGGCTGTCATTACAAAATCCAGGCCTTCCGTATTAAAATGGATGAAGGAGCCGAAAAGTCCTCCCAGAGCGGCCCCGGAAAACCAGTAGAGATGATTTAAGAGGGTGACAAAAAACATAAACCAGCCCCGGTCCACGTCTTCTGGAATTTCGGCTGTGCAGTTGATGGAAAAACTCTCGTCGCACATTCCGAATATGAGATAAATTTTCTTAAGCCCGGTTCCCCGGTATTTGTCCAGCATGGAAATTCCGTAAAATAAATGTCTGGCGTTGAGCATCAGGGTCATGGCCAGGGCCTGAAACGGGCGGAAAGGGCCCAGAAGAAGATTAACGGCTACAAATTCTGCAGAGCCGGCAAAGATCGTCAGGCTCATGAACATGGGGTACCAGAAGCTGAAGCCGGAGACATTCATGTAAATGCCGTAAGTCATGCCCAGAAAGAGGAAGCCGGCAAAGATAGGGACGGTATAAGGAAAGGCGCTTTTAAGCGCCTTTCCCATGATCTGCGATTGTTTTTCCATAACAGATACCTATAGAGAAATAATTCCCAGAACGCTGGCGATGGAGCTTGCCAGAATGATTCCGATACAGATGGGAGCCAGGTATTTGAGGAAAAAGTTATAGAGCTTTTTTCTCTTAAAAGCAGAGGAGACTTCCATTTCCTCCGCAAATCTCTTTAATCCCACCGCCCGCAGAATCAAAAAACAGGTAGCCAGGGCAGCCAGCGGCATCATAATGGAATTGGTGAGGAAGTCGAAAAAGTCCAGGAAGGCCATTCCGAAAATTTTGACGAAATCTAAGGAACCGTAGCCCAGCGCAGAGGCAGAGCCAATGACTGCCATAATGATACCCATCAGAAGGCAGCTTTTGGGGCGGCTCAAGTGGAGCTCGTCCTCAAAGGAGGAAACGCTGGTTTCCACCAGGGAGATGGCACTTGTAAGGGCCGCAAAGAAAAACATCAGGAAGAAGGCGATGCCGATAATAGTTCCGGCTCCCATGCTGGCGAAAATTTTCGGCAGGGTAATGAAAGCCAGGGAAGGACCGGCCTGGAGGGTTTCCATATTTCCGCCGGAGAAGGCAAATACGGCCGGAATGATCATCATGCCCGCCAGAAGAGCGATGGCTGTGTCAAAAAATTCTACCTGTATGGTGGATTTTTCGATATCCACATCTTTTCCCAGGTAAGAACCGTAAGTGTACAGGATGCCCATGGCGATGGAGAGGGAGTAGAACATCTGTCCCATGGCCGCAACCACAGTCATCCAGGAAAAGTCTTCAAACTTGGGGACCAGGAAGTATTTTACGCCTTCCCATGCGCCGGGGCGGGTCACGGAATAGACGGCCACAAAGACGGCGAGAACCACCAGAGCAGGCATCATTACTTTTGATACCCGTTCAATGCCTTTCTTTACACCGGCCAGGATCACGAAGAAGACTATAAGGGAAAACACGATGAACCAGAACTCCGCATTTCCGGAGGACGCGATAAAGCCGGTAAAATATCCGTCAGACGCCAGAGCCGCAGCGCTTCCTTTGAGATATTCCACCAGGTATTTGAGCACCCAGCCGCCGATGGCGCAGTAGTAAGGGGCAATGATCATGGGGACTACGGCGTTGATCCAGCCCCCGAAGCGGAATGGAAAGGTTTTCCCGAAAGCGTGAAAAGCTCCCACCGGGCTTTTTCCCGTCATGCGCCCCAGGGCCGTTTCCGACACAATGAGTACATAGCCGAAGGTCAGCATAAGAATCATGTAGACCAGCAGGAAGATACCGCCGCCGTATTTGGCTGCCAGATATGGGAATCTCCAGATATTTCCAAGTCCCACCGCGGAGCCGGCAACTGCCAGGACGTAGCCGATGCGGCCGGAAAAACGGCTGCGGGAGCCGGAAGCATGGTTTGCGTGTTTTGCAGATGAATCTCCGTTCATGAAATTTCCTCCAAGGGTATGTCTATAAAATAATATCTTAAGAGTAACATTCTTTGGGGATACATTCAAGCAGAGAATGAGCTTTTGGCCGAAAGTCTGTCAAAAGAAGGCGGCATATGCTTAGATATTTCAAGAACCAATCCCCCTGTTTCACTGCGGACAAAAACCGTGAAGCAGGGGGATTTTGTGCTGTTTTACAACAGGATGATTCCATGCCTTCTCGCCGTCTCCCGCACGTCGTCCGGCCAGATAGATACCTGGACCTCCCCGATATGGGCCTTGCGCAGATAGAACATACAGAGCCGGGACTGGCCGATGCCGCCGCCTACGGTGTAGGGGAGCTTCTTTTCCAGGATGGCCTTCTGGAAGGGGAGGTCTTTGCGCTCCTCGCATCCGGCCAGAGAGAGCTGGCGCGCAAGGGCCTCCTCGTCCACCCGGATGCCCATGGAGGACAGCTCCAGAGCGTGGCCGAGAACGGGATACCAGACAATGATGTCGCCGTTTAAATGCCAGTCATCGTAGTCCGGAGCCCGGCCGTCGTGGGGCTTGCCGTCGGCCAGCTTGTCGCCGATTTCCATGAGAAAGACGGCGCCCTTTTCTTTGGCGATGAGATCCTCCCGTTCCTTGGGGGTGCGGTCCGGGTAGCGGTCTGCAAGCTCCTGGGTAGTAATGAAGAAAATATCCCTGGGAAGGATTTCTTCTATATAATCATAGCGGATGGACATATATTTTTCCGTCTTTTTCAGGGCTTTGTAGATTTTGCGGACCACTTCCTTTAAATACTCGGTATTGCGATCTTCTTTGAGGATAATTTTTTCCCAGTCCCACTGGTCTACGTAGATGGAGTGGATGTTGTCCGTGTCCTCGTCCCTGCGGATGGCGTTCATGTCCGTGTACAAGCCTTCTCCAATGTGGAACCCGTACTGCTTAAGGGCATTGCGTTTCCACTTGGCCAGGGAGTGGACGATCTCTACCGGACGTTCTTCCTGCTCCCGGATGCCGAAGGTGACGGGGCGTTCTACGCCGTTTAAGTTGTCGTTGAGTCCTGATTCCGGCACCACGAAGAGGGGGGCGGAGACCCGCAGCAGGTAAAGCTGCTCGGCCAGGCTCTGCTGGAAAAAGTCTTTTACGGTCTTGATGGCGACCTGGGTGTCGTAAAGTGTGAGCTCCGGAGTGTAGCCGGACGGTATGTACAAATGTTCCATAATCAACTCTCCTCTGAAAAAATTTGTGCTCTTCCGTGAAATACGATAACTATTATAGCAGAATCCACAAAAAAGAAAAGAACTTTGTGAATTTGTTTTTCTGCCGGAAATCTCTTGGGGCGGAAAGGAAATAGGGAGCAGGAATGTTTAAAAGATTTTTGGGAAAGTTGACAGGATTGTCACAATTTTGTTAGAAAGTGTTAGAAATCTGTGATACATCCGGAGGAGTCCCGTGCTATAATATCAGTGTCGGCGGCGGGAAAAATCTCTCCAGCCGGCGTTGTTTCATTTGGCGGATTAAGCAGTTGGGGAGTTTGGATATGAGAAGGGTATGGATTTTCAGAAGTCTGGCGGCGCTGTGGGTGGCAGTTTCCCTGGTATGGATTCTGGCACTTGTTTTCCGGGGCGGGGACGGGACCCGGGCAGTGTTTGCAGAGACGCCGTTTCTGTTTGCCGAAAGGCAGCAGATGGTTCAGGATCTGGTGATTGAGCGGACTTTAGAGAAGGCAGAAAGCCTGGCAGAGGGATTTTTCTGCGAGGAAGCTTTGGAAACTTTGGAGGAAATCCCAGAGCCCTACCGGGAGGATGAGCGGGTTGCCGGGGCCAGGGAGCGGTTTGAGGAGATACGGGACGGAATGGTTCTCTATGAGAAGCCTGTGCGCCATATTTTCTTCCACTCCCTGATTGTGGATACGGATCTGGCTTTTGACGGGGATTATATGGCAAACGGATACAATTACTGGATGACCACCATTTTGGAGTTTGAGCGCATTCTGGAGCAGATGTATGAGAAGGGATTTATCCTCATTGATATTCATGACATTGAGCATCCGCTGGTGCCGGAAGGCCGGATTCCTTTTGTACTGTCCATTGATGATGTGAATTATTATGAGTATATGAAGGGGGACGGTTTTGCCGATCGCCTGGTGCTGGACGAAAACGGGGAGGTCAAGAATCTTTATTTGGAAGCCGATGGGACGGAGAAAATCGGGAATTATGATGTGATGCCTATTTTAGATGAATTTGTAAAGGAGCATCCGGATTTTTCCCTTCGGGGCGTTAAGGGTGTGATTGCGGAGACCGGTTATGAGGGAACTCTGGGCTACCGGACCAATGATTTGGAGTCCCCCACCCTGGAGGCGGATCGGGAGAGCGCCAGGAAAGTGGCAGAGAGGCTCAAAGAGACGGGCTGGCAGTTTGCTGTCCACGGCTACGGGCACCGGCATACGCCGAAACTGAGCCTTGGGGAGCTTCAGGCGGATACCCGCCAGTGGAAAGAAGAGGTGGGAAGCCTGGTGGGGGAGACGGATGTTTATATCTATCCCTACGGGGAAGAAGTGGAGTACCCCAGCCATCATCTGGCTTATCTTCAGGAAGAGGGATTCCGGTATTACTGCGGGGTCTGGACGAAGCCTTTTGTCCAGGCGGGGGACGGATATATCCGGCAGACCCGGTGCAATCTGGACGGTTATACCCTTACCACAAAGGATGAGGTAGTGGCAGATATGATTGACACAGCTTACACCCGGGATCCGGCCCGCCCGCCGCTGGAATAGAAGATGGGTATGGAGCATAAAAAGAGCGCAGTTCTGCATTTTGCCGGAACTGCGCAGTCTTTTCCAGGTTTTACAGTCTATTTACATTGATAGCCTGTGGTCCTTTTTCACCGTCTACGATGTCGTATTCCACTTCCTGTCCTTCTTCCAGGGATTTAAAGCCCTCCATGGTGATGCCGGAATAGTGTACGAATACATCTTTTCCCTCTTCATCAGAAATAAAGCCATAACCCTTCTGATTGTTGAACCACTTTACTGTACCCTTGCTCATTACGTTCCCTCCAAAATAATAAGACAATATAGTGTTGTTGCGTAGTTGCGCTACGCGACTTTTTTAGCATATCATAAAGGAAAAATACTGTCAATAAATAATTGGTTCTAAAAAAGGGATTTTCTGCATATTTTTTCATAAGGAAACCAGTGCGGATTTTTATGAAAAGGGAAAAAATTTTAAAGGTTTTTGTCCTGCTGGAACTGATGCTCTTGGCAGGATTTTCATCCGTATATTTTTATGGAAAAGAGGAAGGATTTCTTCCGGCTGCCAGCTTGCAGGATGAGGGAGAGGAAGACTTTATCAAATGGGTGGATTTCCGGGTGACGGCTTCCGCTCTGGGCCGGGCCTACGAATATGACCGGGATACTTACGGGGAGGAGGTCCATCTGGACTGGATAGAGCTGCTGGCTTATGCAGCCGCAAAGACCGGCGGTGAGTTTGCAGGAACGAAAGGAGAGGGCTACATTGATGAGGCAGCCAAGCGGCTTCAGAACGGGGAGGAGATGGAAGCACTGACGGAGGGCCTCCAGTACTACGGCTATTATCTGGAGGCGTACAGGGCCGTTCTGGGGGGAATGGTGGGAGAATATGAGGTACAGGTTCCCGCGGAAGGCAAAGAAGGACAGGGGTTTTCAGAAGAGGAAGAGATTCCCGGAGCGGATCCGGACGGTCCCGGGAAGCAATGGGAAAAACGGTACGGTTTGAAAGCCTTTCTTCCTATCGCCAAAGATTTTCCCTACAGCGACTACGATGATTTCGGTGTTTCCAGAAGCTACGGATACCGCCGGCGGCATCTGGGCCATGATATGATGGGACAGACAGGCACGCCTATCATTGCCGTGGAATCCGGGTATGTGGAGGCCTTGGGCTGGAACCAGTACGGCGGATGGCGGATTGGGATCCGCAGCTTTGACAAGAAGCGATATTACTATTATGCACATCTGCGGCAGGGGTTTCCCTATGCCCTTGGATTGAAGGAGGGCAGCCAGGTACAGGCCGGGGACGTGATTGGCTATATGGGACATACGGGGTACAGCGTGAAGGAAGATGTAAACAATATTGACGAAACCCATCTGCATTTTGGGATCCAGCTGATCTTTGACGAATCCCAGAAAGAGGGAGACGGGGAGATCTGGATTGACTGTTATCAGATAGTCCGGTTTCTCTACCGGAACCGCAGCGAGTGCGTACGGAACGACGAGACAAAGGAATGGCACCGGATCTATGACATGCGTGATTGACTTTTTAAGCGGATGCAGATACACTGGATAGAAAAACGGATTACGAAGGAAGCGATAAAGATGTTAGGAGAATGCCATGCCCATCTGATGATGGACGGGGAAAATTATAAAGCGGCTGCGGCCCTTCACCGGGACGGAGTGAAGGAGGAGGCAATCCGGCAGCATTTCCAGGCGTGGAAGGATGCCGGAGTTGCCTTTGTCCGGGACGGAGGCGATGCTCTGGGCGTATCCCGCAGGGCGCGGGATCTGGCGGAGGAGTATGGGATTGATTACCGCACGCCCCTTTTTGCCATTCACAAAAAGGGCCATTACGGAGGCATCGTGGGACATGCCTTCGGCGATTGGAAGGAGTACCGGGAGCTGGTTCTTTGGGCCAAAAGAGAGGGCGCGGATTTTATTAAAATTATGATCAGCGGGATTATGGATTTCTCCGCGTCCGGTGTACTGACAGAGGAAGGGCTGGAACCAGAGGAGATCCGGGAGATGATCCGGATTGCCCACGGGGAGGGAATGGCGGTGATGGCCCATGGAAACGGGGACAGGCCGGCAGCGGCGGCCCTGGAGGCAGGAGTGGACAGCCTGGAGCACGGAAATTATTTATCACGGGATACGCTGGACCTTTTGACGGAAAGTTCTGCCGTCTGGGTTCCTACTCTGGCTCCGGCAGGGAATCTCCTGGGCTGCGGCCGTTTTCCGGAGGAGGAAGTACAAAAGATTCTGAAAAGGCAGATGGAATGTGTTTCTTATGCTTTTAAAAAAGGAGCCAGGCTGGGCCTGGGAAGCGACGCCGGAGCCTACCGGGTGCCCCACGGACAGGGACTTTTGGATGAATACGGATATATGCTGGAAGCTGTGGGCCGGGATCAGGAAGAATCCCTGAAGCAAAGGCTTCGGGACTCGGAAGCTTGGATTCGCCGGATCTTTCACAATTCTTCCCGGCAGAAGTAACAGGTGAAACGCCCGGGATCGGAGCCTGCGGGGATTTGGTTTTCCGCTCCGCAGTAAGGGCAGCAGATTACCTCCTTTCCGCCGGACAGGGGCATCCAGTCCTCGTACCGCTCTGCTGCGTTGTGGGCGGGACGGTATGGCTTGGAGGGCTGCACGTAGGTGCGGGATTCTTCGGACCTTATTTCCGGCTGAGGAGCAGTCTTGGCAGTCCGGGAGGTGAAGGCCCTGGAAGGACTCCTCCTGGTTTTGGAGACCGCAGGATAGTTCAGGCGGTAGTTTTTCTCGTCTACGGTAATATCGGGGTAATGCCCCTGGGCTTTGAGGTCCTGGATTTCCCGGAGAACCTGCTGCTTGGTGATGCCCAGCTCGTGGGCAATTTTCTCCATATTTTGATAGCGGTCGGTCAAAAGCAGCCGGTTGTAGACGGCGGCCCGGTCTTTGAGATCTGCGGTGCCGAAGATCCGCTGATTGACTTTTTGCTCTACGCTAGCCTGGGACAGGGACGGAGCCTGTGCGGGCGGAGCTGCATGGGAGGAGGTCTTCTCCATCCTTTTTTTGATAGCTATTACAATAACAATGATAATAAGAATTTCCAGCATAATATCACCTCGTGAATAGATAGGGCATAGTTCCGTTTGAATGGAGACAGTCTATAGTTATGATACATGAAAAGACTGGGAAGGGAAAGAGATTTTGACGAAAAAAGTAAAAAAAAGAAACAGAAAAAACAACCGGGCAGGTGTTTTGTTTACGGCCCTTGTGTTGCTAATCCTGGTGTCTTTAACGGCGTGGAGGCTTAAGGAAGGGCCCAGGGAGGAACCCCCTCCCGGCGGGGAACCCCGGCAAGAGGAACAGGAAGAGGCAAAGCCGGAGCAGGCCGTCCGGCCGGAGCCAAAGCCGGAACCAGAACCGGAGCCGGAGGAACCCGAGGAAAAAAGCCCGGAACAGGAGAAGGCAGAATTTCTTCCCGATTATACCAGTGCACCCCTGCTGCATACTACGGAAATCCGTTCCCTGTCCATGGAGGTGGGGGCTTCCGGGGATGAAGTGCGTTTCAACTGGCTTTCTCAAAGCGGCGGCAAAGGCAGTGTCATGTGGAAAAATACCGATACAGGAGAGGAACAGAAATTTGAGGCCCAGAGTGCATCGGCCTCTACTGTGGGAGGATATTATGTAAATAAAGCTTCCGTCACAGGAATCCAGCCGGGAGCTTCTTATACCTACCGGGTGGGAAACGAAGATGCCTGGTCGCCGGAATATACCTACCGGAGGCCAAAAGAGAGCGGACGGCTGACTTTCCTTGTGACCTCGGATGCGCAGATTGGGCAGTCTGAGATGGAGGAGGCCGTGGAGACGGCGGAGCGCTGGGACAGCGTGGTTACGCGGCTACTGCGCTATGTGCCGGAAGCGGAATTTCTGTTTCACCTGGGGGATCATGTGGCAGATGCCCAGAATACGGAGCAGTACGAGCTGTTTTTAGACCACCTGGCGCTTTACCGCATTCCTCTGGCTCCTATTGTGGGAAATCACGATATCATCAATGATTATGGGACCGGGCGTGTGGGCGGGCGGAATTTTTATGAGCATTTTAACGTGCCCAACCGTTCGGACACGGGACAGAGCCAGTTTGATCTGGACGGAAATTATTACTTTGTCCGGGGAGAGACGCTTTTCATTGTGCTGAACAGCAGCACCATACAGTCCTTTGATGTTCTGGAGCAGTATGTAGCCAAAGTGGTACAGGAAAATCCCGATGTGAAATGGCGGATCCTGGCCCAGCATTTTTCGCCATACAGCAGTGTCAGCAAGTACCAGGAGAACAATGACAGCCAGATCCGGGAGTACCTGGCCCGGGCGGCAATGGACAACAACGTGGATCTGGTCCTGTCCGGCCATGAGCATATTTATGCCCGTTCTGCCATCATAAACCGGGAGTGCGAGACCCTTAACGATTACAATTACGAACCGGGAGATACGGTGGTGAATCCCCAGGGAACCCTTTACGTGACCTGCGGAACCAGCAGCGGCTGTCTGTACCATCCGGTGGAGCCGGAGGTCCGGCTCATGTTTCAGAATCAGGAGAACGTACCGACGGCTCTAAGGATAGACATTACGGACACGGAGCTTCATCTGCGGGCCTATCTGGTGGATTCCTGGACGGTGTGTGATGAGTATACCATTCGGAAAGAGTGAGCTTCTTCTGGGTGGCGCAGCAGGAGGAGCGTCCGCATGACACGTGGCCATACGGATGGATAAAATACAATATTGGTGTGACTATAATGCCGTCAGCATTATCCGGGTCGCGGAAACTGTATATTATATCCCCAGATGTATTATCGCTGTCTGGCACAATTCCTACAAATCCCTCTCCTTTAAATGTCCGCGCTTGATTTCCAGCACCACATCTGCTTGCTTTGCCACTTCGCTGGAGTGCGTCACAACTGCCACACACTTCCCGAACGCATGGGCGCTCTCTTTCAAAACTGCTGTGATTTCCTTGGCGGTGTCGGTATCCAGATTCCCAGTTGGTTCGTCCGCCAGAATGACTGGAGAATCGGAAGCCAACGCCCGCGCAATCGCCACCCGCTGTTGTTGTCCGCCGGATAGTTTCAACACATTCCGTTGTGCTTCGTCCTTTGTAAGCCCCAGCCGTTCCAAAATAGGAACAGCGTCTAGCTTGGCGGTGAGCAGCACATTCTCAATGGGCGTCATGTAGTCGATCAGGTTGTAGCTCTGAAAAATCAGCGAGATATGGTTCCTGCGATGGTGTTCCAGTCCTTGTGCTGTAATGTTCTCGCCGTCAAACAGGACGCTGCCCTGTGTCGGCACATCCAGCCCGCCCAGCAGG
>ERZ777305.1906-NODE-1906-length-20687-cov-3.484636_pt1 | contig 20687 bp, 17 predicted proteins | sample MGYA00374965_ERZ777305 | MGnify/ENA primary metagenome ERZ777305 (study PRJEB29328, sample SAMD00013331) | mouse gut metagenome | study: EMG produced TPA metagenomics assembly of the Metagenome analysis of fecal microbiota from mouse which was promoted... | reverse complement strand
ATGAACCCGGAGTTTAAGAGTCTCTACGAGGAGGATGAGCAGGTACACAGCCTGATTGACATGTGCAGACGTCTGGAGGGGCTGCCGAGGCACACTTCCATGCACGCGGCGGGCGTGGTGATCTGCCCCGAGGCGGCGGACGAGTTTGTCCCTCTTTCCAGAGGCGCTGACGGCTCCATCACGACGCAGTTTCCCATGACGACCATCGAGGAGCTGGGGCTTCTCAAAATGGATTTTCTGGGACTTCGGACATTGACGGTGATTCAGAGCGCGGTGAAGCTTGTGGAGCAGAGCAAGGGCATTGTGATAGACATTGACCAGATAGACTACGACGACAAGGCGGTGCTCGCCTCCCTCGGAACGGGGCGGACGGACGGCGTGTTCCAGCTGGAAAGCGCCGGGATGAAAAGCTTTATGAAGGAATTAAAGCCCCAGAGTCTGGAGGATGTGATTGCGGGCATTTCCCTATATCGTCCGGGGCCGATGGACTTTATTCCGAAATATATCAAGGGCAAGAACCACCCGGAGACGGTGACTTACGACTGCCCGCAGCTGGAACCGATCCTTGCGCCCACTTACGGCTGTATCGTGTATCAGGAGCAGGTGATGCAGATCGTGCGGGAGCTGGGCGGTTATACCATGGGCAGGAGCGATCTGGTGCGCCGTGCCATGAGTAAGAAAAAGCAGTATGTCATGGAGCAGGAGCGGAAAAACTTTACCTACGGGAATCCTGAGGAGAGGGTGCCCGGCTGTGTGGCGAATGGCATTGACGCGAAAGTGGCGGACCATATTTACGACACCATGATGGATTTTGCCAAGTACGCCTTCAACAAGTCCCATGCGGCATGTTACGCGGTGGTGGCATACCAGACGGCTTATATGAAGTATTATCATCCGGTGGAGTTTATGGCGGCGCTGATGACTTCCGTGATTGACAACCCGAGCAAAGTGGCGGAGTACATTATGACAAGCAGAAGCATGGGCATCCAGATCCTGCCGCCGGATATCAACGTGGGCGAAAACGGCTTTTCGGTGGCGGGCGGACAGATCCGCTATGCGCTCTCCGCCATCAAGAGCGTGGGGCGTCCCGTGATCGACGCGGTGGTCGCGGAGCGCGAGGCGAGAGGACCTTACCAGAATCTGGGAGATTTTGTGACACGCGTGACAGACCGTGATATGAATAAGCGCATCATTGAGCATTTCATAAAAGCGGGTGCCATGGACAGTCTGGGCGGTACGAGAAAGCAGCTTTTAAGTGTGTATCTGCAGGTGGTTGACGGCATCCAGCAGAACCGCAAGAATAATCTGGCGGGGCAGATTTCCCTCTTTGATATCGCGGACGAGGCGGACAAGGTAGACTACCGGGTCAGCCTTCCCGATGTGGGCGAGTATTCCAAGGAGATGCTGCTTGCTTTTGAGAAAGAAGTGCTGGGCATCTATATCAGCGGGCATCCGCTGGAGGAATACCGGGAAACGTGGAAAAAGAATATCACAAAAACCACGGCGGACTTTATGCTGGACGAGGAAACCGGGGAGACGAGAGTGGAGGACGGCGCGAAGGTCACCATCGGTGGTATGATCACGGAGAAAAAGATCAAGTACACCAAGAATGAGAAGGTGATGGCGTTTCTGCAGGTGGAGGATCTGGTCGGCTCCGTGGAGGTCATCGTTTTCCCGAGGGATTACGAGAAGTACGGCAACGCGGTGATGGAGGACAGCAAGGTATTCATCAAAGGCAGGGTATCTGTGGAGGAGGATAAGGACGCGAAGCTGGTCTGCGAGCAGATCACGACTTTTGAGCAGATGCCGAAGAAACTGTGGATCAAGTTCCCCACCAAGGACGCTTACGAGCAGCAAAAAGACGCGCTTTTCGATATTCTGCGGGAGGCGGAAGGAAAAGACAATGTGGTGATCTATGTGGAGAATCCCAAGGCGATGAACCCGCTCCCTGCGAACTGGAACGTGTCGGCGCAGGCAGCGCTGATCGAGCGGCTGGAGTCGGTGTTCGGGGAGGAAAATGTGAAAGTGGTGTGAGGAAAAATATTGAAAAACCCATGTTTATAGAGTAAAATACAAATAGATTCAGAGGTATATATTGAGACGAAAGGTGTGGGAATCGGTATGGCGAAGCAGATTAAGACAATCGGTGTACTGACCAGCGGTGGAGACGCGCCGGGCATGAATGCGGCGATCCGTGCGGTGGTCAGAAAGGGAATCGCTAACGGGGTCAAAGTAAAGGGGATTAAGAAGGGGTATCAGGGTCTTCTGAACGAAGAAATTATCGATATGGAGAAGTGGACGGTGTCGGACACGATCCAGAGGGGTGGTACGATTCTGGGAACGGCACGCTGCCACGAGTTCCGCACGGAAGAGGGACAGCAGAAGGGCGCGGAAATCTGCCACAAGCACGGGATCGACGGTCTGGTGGTGATCGGCGGCGACGGTTCCTATCGCGGCGCGCAGGCGCTTTCAAGGCACGGTATCAATACCATCGGCATACCGGGAACGATTGATCTGGATATCGCCTGCACGGAGTACACCATCGGTTTTGACACGGCGATCAATACGGCAATGCAGGCAATCGACAAAGTCAGGGACACTTCGTCCTCCCATGAGCGATGCAGCATTATCGAGGTTATGGGCAGGAATGCGGGATATATCGCACTGTGGTGCGGCATCTCCAACGGCGCGGAGGATATTCTGCTCCCCGAAAAGTACGATTACAACGAGCAGCAGATCATCAATAACATCATTGCCAACAGGAAGAAAGGCAAGACCCACCATCTGATTATCAACGCGGAGGGGATCGGGCATTCCACTTCCATGGCGAGACGAATCGAGGCGGCTACGGGCATCGAGACGAGGGCGACGATTCTCGGCTACATGCAGCGCGGCGGTTCGCCTACCTGCAAAGACCGCTACTATGCTTCGATCATGGGCTGTTATGCGGCGGATATTCTCTGTGAGGGAAAGACGAACCGGGTGGTCGGATACCAGCACGGTGAGTTTATGGATTTCGATATCGAGGAAGCGCTGAACATGGAGAAGGGGATTCCCGATTACCCCTACGAGATGTCGAAAATTTTATAATCGCGTGGACGCCGGATTGCGGGCGCAGGGATAAAAAAATAGGAAGGATGGATTTCCCCGTGGATGAGCACATCTGCGGGGCGTCTTTATGCGCAGGGTTGTGCGGCGGGAGACTTTGCCGTACCGGTTTTTATGCGTATAGACAGGGACGTATGGAGAATACAATGATTACAAGTTTACATAACAGAGCCATCAGGGAAGTGGCGGCACTGGTCGGAAAGAAGAAGGAACGGGACAGGCAGTCGCTCTTTGTGGCGGAGGGCGGAAAAATGTTTCAGGAGGCGCCGGCGGAACGGATCAGCCGGGTGTATATTGCGCAGGGCGCCGAGAAGGAAATGTATGCGCGGTATGGGGAAAAGCTGGACGGGCTTTCCTGTGAGATCGTGACGGACGAGGTGTTTGCCAGAATGTCGGATACGGTGACGCCGCAGGGCATTCTCTGTCTCGTGCGGCAGCAGCACTATAATATAGAAGAAATCCTGCGCCGCAGCGATAAAAAGCAGATGTTATTTATTATACTGGAAGATATACAGGATCCGGGAAATCTGGGAACCATCTTCCGCACGGCGGAGGCGGCGGGCGCGGACTGCGTGATTATGAGCAGTCGGACGGCGGACATCTACAATCCCAAGACCATCCGTTCCACCATGGGCGCGGTTTACCGTGTGCCATTTCTCTATGCGGAAGATCTTTCTTCTATTATAAAGCTGCTGCAGGAAAGGGGGACGGCGGTTTACGCGGCGCATCTGGGGGCGGACAACTTTTATGACGCATATGACTACCAGAAAAGCACAGCGTTTCTGATCGGAAATGAGGCGAACGGTCTGCGGGACGAGACGGCGGGCTGCGCGGATACGCTTCTTGGCATTCCCATGGAGGGGAAAGTGGAGTCCCTGAATGCGGCTGTGGCTGCCTCCATTCTGCTTTATGAGGCTTACAGACAGAGAAGAAAATGTTAAAACAGAATTTAATCAATGAATAACGAGTGTTGTTGAAAAAAGAGAGAAAAAAGAAAAAAAGCGTGGAATCATGGAAAATACTGGAAGGTAGCACGTGTTATTTTAAGGGCGCGGCGCATGTAGAGATTAAAAGGGGCAGGAAACACAGATATCTGCGTGGAATGACCGGAAAGGAAGAGGAGAGAATGAAAATCGGATTTATCGGGCTTGGAAATATGGCTTGTGCCATGATCGGCGGTATGCTGGAGCAAGGGATTGTGCCCGCGGGAGAGATCTGTGGCAGCGCGAAGACACAGAAGACCCGCGACGCGGTGCATGAGCGGTTCGGTATCGACGTGAAGGCGTCCAACGCGGCGGTGGCGGAGGAGGCGCAGACATTGATACTGGCAGTAAAACCGCAGTTTCTGGCGGGCGTGATTGCCGAGATCAAGGATGCGGTGCAGCCGGACACGCTGGTGATCAGCATCGCGGCGGGAAAGACGCTTGCGTGGCTGGAGGAAGCTTTCGGCAGGCGGATGAAGATGGTGCGCTGTATGCCAAACACGCCTGCCCTTGTGGGGGAAGGGTGTACGGGCATCTGTGTAAACGGTGCGGTATCACAGGAAGAGATGCGTTACAGCCTCCGGCTGATGGAGAGCTTCGGGAAGGCAAATCTGGTGGAGGAGAGGTTGATGGACGCCGTGGGAGCGGTGAGCGGCTCTTCCCCGGCTTATGTGTTTCTTTTTATAGAGGCGATGGCGGACGCCGGCGTGGCGGCGGGTATGCCCAGAGCGCAGGCTTACGAGTTTGCGGCGCAGGCGGTATACGGCAGCGCGAAGCTTGTGCTGGAGACGGGGAAGCACCCAGGCGAGCTGAAGGATATGGTATGTTCTCCGGGCGGCACGACCATAGAGGGTGTGCGCGTGCTGGAGGAATCCGGTTTCCGCGGGGCGGTGATGGACGCGCTGCTGGCGACAGTGGAAAAATCCCAAAAATTATAATCTGTCGGAACATCTTGTGTTTTGTAAAAAAATAGTAACAAAATATAGAGATAAAACAGAGCCAAATTGTATAAACTTGACAAAGAATAGGCGTTTTGCTAAAATAATCCATACTTAACCGAACTGTAACAATTTTGTAACAATCTTTATCTTTTTGGTTTATGGGAAAGCAATATTTCCTGTATGGATGAAGATGGAGGGATGTTTATGCGGAAAAGGTATAGACTTCTGCCCGCTGTTCTGTTTCTTTTAATAAGTTTATGCGGTCTGTCTCTGGATGTACATGCCACCAGCAGAAACGAGTGTCTGGATTCGATGAATGTGGGTGTGGCTCAGATTGTGGATCCTACCGGGAAGGCGGCGAACGAGGACGCAATCCGGGAACTGACAGAGATGTCAGAAGCAAACGGTGCGGAGCGGGAAACGGATCTTGTCATGGCGAACGTGCAGGTGGCAATGAACGTGCGCGCGGAGGCGGACGAGGAATCGGATAAGATCGGTCTGCTCTACAAGGACTGCGGCGGCAGAATACTGGAGAGAAAAGATGGCTGGACAAGACTCCGCAGCGGGGATCTTGTGGGCTGGGCAAGCGACGAGTACCTGCTTTTTGGCGAGGATGCGGAGCTGCTGGCGAATGAGGTGGGAAACCTTATCGTGCAGATTGAGACGGATACGCTCTGTGTCAGGAAAGATCCGGAGGCAGAGGCGGAGGCGGTAGGCTTTATTCCCCGGGACGAGGAGCTGGAAATCATCGAGGTGCTTGATGAAGACTGGATCAGCGTGGATTACGAGGGCGAAACAGGCTTTGTCTCAGCGGAGTATGTGGATATTGACTTCCATATTGACGAGGGAGAGACGCTGGTAGCGATTCAGAAGAGAGAAGAGGAAGAGCGGAAGGCGAAGCTTACCGCGAACAGGGGCGCTGTGGTGGTGGGCGGAGACGACACCAGACTTCTGGCGGCACTGATTTACTGCGAGGCAGGCATCGAGACCTACAACGGCAAGCTGGCGGTAGGCGCGGTGGTGATGAACCGTGTCAGAAGCGCGGCTTATCCGAATACGATATCGGGCGTTATTTTTGCATCGGGACAGTTTACGCCCGCGCTCAACGGCAAAGTGGCGAGAGTATACGGCGGCGATATTCCCGAAAGCTGCTGGGAGGCGGCAAGAGCCGCGATCAACGGCGAGACAAACGTGGGCGACGCGACCCATTTCCGGCGCGCCGGAAACCACGAGGGTCTGCTCATCGACAGGCAGGTGTTCTGGTGATCCAGTTCAGCCGGACCGAATGGGCGTGAGCTGAACGGAAGCAGAGTAAGTCCTTGCCACTTTGGGGATAATATGAGATAATCATTATATATTTGTGGCAACAGGGAGGGAACATGATGGAGATACAGGCGTTAAACATGACGGTGGTCTGGCTGGTCATCCTTGTGGCGTTAGTCGTGATAGAGCTTCTGACGATGGGACTTACCACCGTCTGGTTCGCGGGCGGCGCGCTTGTGGCAACGCTGGCTTCCTTGCTGCATCTGCCGGTTATTTTACAGATTATACTGTTTCTTGTGGTTTCGGCGCTGCTCTTGTATTTTACAAGACCGATTGCGGTAAAATATTTTAACAAAGACCGGGTGCGCACGAACGCGGAGAGCCTTGTCGGACGGCAGGCGATCGTAATCAGCGAAATAGATAATCTGCAGGGCATCGGGCAGGTAAATGTGGGCGGCATGGAATGGTCCGCGCGGACAAAGACGGACGAGGAGAAGCTGCCTGTGGGAGCCGTGGTGATTGTGCTGGCGATCAACGGCGTGAAACTGATTGTAGAGGAGAAGAAAGAATTGTGACAGGCTGTTTGATATGGGTACTGGACAGTCACAGGCTGGAACTGCTTTCGGAAACGGAGAGAAAAGATGGGTGGACTTATAGCGTTACTTGTTGTATTGATACTGATCGTGCTGATTCTGGCGTCATGTATCAAGATTGTGCCGCAGGCGCAGGCTTACGTGGTGGAGCGTCTGGGCGCGTATCAGCAGACATGGTCTGTGGGATTGCATATCAAGGTTCCTTTTATTGATAAGGTGGCAAAGAGGGTTGTACTGAAGGAGCAGGTGGTGGACTTCGCACCCCAGCCTGTGATCACGAAAGATAACGTTACCATGCGGATTGACACGGTGGTATTCTTCCAGATCACGGATCCGAAGCTGTTTGCTTACGGCGTGGAAAATCCGATTATGGCGATTGAGAACCTGACGGCGACGACCCTTCGTAACATCATCGGTGAAATGGAGCTCGATCAGACGCTGACCTCCAGAGAGGTGATTAACACGAAAATGCGCGCGTCCCTCGATATCGCCACAGACCCTTGGGGTATCAAGGTGAACCGCGTGGAGCTGAAGAATATCATTCCCCCGGCGGCGATTCAGGACGCCATGGAGAAGCAGATGAAGGCGGAGCGTGAGCGCCGTGAAGCGATCCTGCGGGCGGAAGGTGAGAAGAAATCCACCATTCTGGTGGCGGAAGGTCAGAAGGAGTCCGCGATTCTGGAGGCGGAGGCGGAGAAACAGTCCGCGATCCTGCGGGCAGAGGCGCAGAAGGAGAAGATGATCCGCGAGGCGGAAGGTGAAGCGGAGGCGATCCTTAAGGTGCAGCAGGCTACCGCGGACGGTATCCGCATGATCCGCGAGGCAGGCGCCGACGAGGCAGTCTTAAAGATCAAGAGTCTGGAGGCATTCGAGAAGGCGGCGGACGGTCAGGCGACGAAGATTATCATTCCCTCGGAGATTCAGGGACTGGCAGGGCTTGCGGCTTCCGCGAAAGAGGTATTCAAATAACAACGTGAGATTAGAATGACAGGACGGTTCTGCGGATCCGTCCTGTCAGTGGTTTCACGAATAGGCAGAGTCAGAAAAAGGACTACATAAAGAGGAGGCAGTATCATGGACTTGAAGGGACGCAATTTTTTAAAGCTTCTGGATTTTACGCCGGAGGAAATTTCATACATGCTGGATGTGGCGGCGGATCTGAAAGACAAGAAAAAGAAGGGAATCCCGGTGGACACGCTGCGGGGAAAAAATGTGGCGCTGATCTTTGAAAAGACAAGCACCAGAACCCGCTGTGCCTTTGAGGTGGCGGCGCACGATCTCGGTATGGGGACGACCTATCTTGATCCGTCCGGCTCCCAGATCGGCAAGAAAGAGAGCATTGCCGACACGGCGCGGGTGCTGGGACGTATGTACGAGGGCATCGAGTACCGCGGATACGGGCAGGACATAGTGGAGGAGCTGGCGAAATACGCGGGCGTGCCGGTCTGGAACGGTCTGACCAACGAGTTTCACCCGACCCAGATGCTGGCGGACCTTCTGACCATACGGGAGCATTTCGGCAGCGAAAAGGGCATTAAGCTGACTTATATGGGGGACGCCCGCTACAATATGGGCAACTCCCTGATGGTGGTCTGCGCCAAGATGGGTATGAATTTCACGGCATGTACGAGTAAAAAATATTTCCCGGAGGAAGCTCTTGTGAAAACCTGCCGGGAGATCGCGGAGGAAAACGGCGGTTCCATCCGTCTGACGGAAGATGTGACGGAGGGCGTGACGGGAGCCGACGTGGTCTACACGGATGTGTGGGTGTCCATGGGCGAGCCGGCGCAGATCTGGGAGGAGAGACTGCATGATCTCGCGCCTTATCAGGTCAACGCGAAGGTGATGGCGCTCGCGGGAAAAGACGCGGTGTTCATGCACTGTCTGCCCGCGTTCCACGACCACGAGACAGGGATCGGCAAGGAGATCGGGGAAAAGTACGGGATGGCGGAGCTGGAAGTGACGAACGAGGTGTTTGAGTCGCCGCAGTCCATTGTGTTTGATGAGGCGGAGAACCGGATGCACACCATCAAGGCGGTTATGGCGGTGACCCTCGGAGGCGTGTAGGAATGCGAAAAGTGCTTCTAAAGACGTCCCGCCATAGGACGGGACGTCAGGAAGGACTAAGTTTCGCATAGGAGAATGCCTGAAATACGGCATTCTCCGCATAACTATGGAGGTGCAACAGTTTTATTTATGAAAACTGACAAATCGGATATTTTGACATGCCTGCGAAACAGTGAGGAGTATGTGTCGGGGCAGCAGCTTTGCGACCGCCTTGGCGTTTCCCGCACGGCGGTGTGGAAGGTGATGAAACAGTTGAAGGAGGAGGGCTACCAGATCGAGTCGGTGCCAAGCCGGGGATATCGACTGGTGGAGAGTCCTGCGGATGTGTATTCGGAGAGCGAGATTGCCAGCCGGCTGCAGACGAAGTGGGCGGGCAGGCGGCTTGTCTTTTTTGAGTCCACAGGCTCCACGAATCCCGACGCCAAACGCTTTGCGGAGGAGGGGGCGCCGCACGGAACGACAGTGGTGGCAGACAGACAGACCGCGGGCAGAGGGCGCAGAGGCAGATCGTGGGAGTCGCCTGCGGGGCGGTCCATCTATTTTACGAGTATTGTCCGCCCGGCGTTTGTCCCGGATAAGGCGTCCATGATCACGCTGGTGATGGCGCTTTCCGTGGCGGAGGCGATTCAGGAGGTGACGGGGCTTCCCACGGGCATCAAGTGGCCCAATGACATTGTGGTGAACGGGAAAAAAGTGGTCGGGATTCTCACGGAGATGAGCATGACGCCGGAGATGAACGAGATCCAGTTTCTGGTGGCAGGCGTGGGCGTCAACGTGAATCAGGAGAGTCTGGAGGAATTTCCGGAAGAACTCCGTGGGACGGCGACTTCCCTGAAAATCGAGTCCGGGCGGCAGTTCGACAGGGCGGCGCTTCTGGCAGAGATTCTGGCGCGGTTTGAGGAGAGCTATGAAACCTTTGAGCGGACGGTTGACCTTTCCGGGCTCCGGGCGCGCTATGAGTCCCGTCTTGTGGGAAGGAACGCGGTGGTGCGCGTGCTCGACCCGGCGGGAGAGTATACCGGCATTTCGCGGGGGATCACGGAGACAGGAGAGCTGATTGTGGAGAAGGAAAGCGGAGAGCGCACGCTGGTTTATGCCGGGGAAGTGTCGGTCAGAGGGTTGTATGGATATGTCTAAAGATAACAGAATCGTGCTTTGCGGCGCCAACGCCTACGAGCAGAAATATTATTTTAATGAGAAATTTGATAAGATTCCGCAGTCGATCAAGGACGAGCTGCATATCATCTGCGTGCTTTTCACGGAGGAAGTGGGCGGCGTTTTCACCATTGTCTTTGAGGAGGACGGCAGCATCTCTCTGGAGACGGACGCCAAGGAGGATGATTTGCTCTATGACGACATCAGCAGCGGGCTTCTGGTGGGAGAAATCCGCAGGAACCGGCAGGAGATGCTGGAGTCCCTGCAGTTGTACTACCGGGTGTTTATCCTGCACGAGGATATACAGACTGAGGACTGAACGGCCACACGGGTCGTATCGGAACCGGCTATTTTGACAGGCGTTCAAAGATTTTACATGGAGGATTGGTGTAAAGGGCATGAGTGATTTGCTGAGACCGCTTGTGATCGGCGGCGTTACTTTGAAAAATAATCTCATACTGGCTCCCATGGCAGGCGTGACAGACCTGCCATTTCGTTTGCTGTGCAGCGAACAGGGGGCGGCGCTTAGCGGGATGGAGATGGTGAGCGCAAAGGCGATCATGTACGGCAATAAAAATACGGAGGGGCTGCTTGCGATCCATCCGCAGGAAGGCCCGGTTTCCCTGCAGTTGTTCGGCTCGGACCCGAAGATCGTCAGTGAGATGGCGAAACGGATGGAAGAGCGCCCGTTTGCCGTGCTGGATATCAACATGGGGTGCCCCGTGCCGAAGATTGTGAACAACGGGGAAGGATCGGCGCTGATGCGGGAGCCGGAGCTGGCGGGGAAGATCATTGCCGCCACGGTAAAGGCAATAGAGAAACCTGTCACAGTGAAAATCCGTAAAGGGTTTGACGCGGACCATGTCAACGCGGTGGAGCTGGCGAAGATTGCGGAGGATGCGGGCGCGGCGGCATTGGCTGTGCACGGCAGGACGAGAGAACAGTTTTACAGCGGCGAAGCGGACTGGGAGATCATAGCGAAGGTGAAGGAAGCGGTCTCCATTCCCGTGATCGGAAACGGGGATGTGACGGACGGAAAGCGCGCGGAAAAACTGCTTGTGGAGACGGGATGCGACGGCGTGATGATCGGCCGCGCCGCCAGAGGAAATCCGTGGCTGTTTGGACAGATTGCCGCCTGGCTGAAGGACGGGCAGACGCTGCCTGCGCCGTCCATGGAAGAAAAAAAGAAAATGATCCTGCGCCACGCCGCGCTGCAGATGGAAATAAAGGGAGAGTACACCGGCGTCCGGGAAATGCGAAAGCACCTGTCATGGTATACCGCGGGGCTGCCCGGCTCGGCGAGACTCCGGGGAACTGTGAATCAGGCGGAAACTTTTGCGGAGATTGCGCGGCTGGTGGAATCCATGTAAGTCGGGAATTGGATGTCATTCCCGTGCGCGCAAGGACATATACTGTGTCAGAGTATGAGACAGGCACAGGGGAAATGTCATGGAAACAGAGAGCATTGTTTATTTTCATCCGATGCAGGAGGGGTATAAAATGACCGCGGCAAAGAAACACTGGTGGGAGAGCGTAACACTTTTGGGAAAGGTTCTGCAGACGGAAGCGGCTGGCGGCTTTTTTGTACCTGTGGACTGCCCGGTTCCGCCTTTCTCTTATAAAAAGAGACCGTGGAAACAGGAAATCCTTTCCAGTGTCATGGAAGAGGTCATGGGAGCCGTGCCGGGCATGGCGGATGCGTTCCTGCATCCCGAGATAATGACGCTTGTGTCAGAAAAAAGCGGACGATGGGAGACGCGCAGGGAGACGGTGGAAAGGCTGTCCGCAGCCCTGCTTGCGAGATGTGCCGCCGACTGTCTGTATCAAAAAGGCAGGGTGACGGTACTGTTGGGGAGACAGGAAGATACCGACTGGCAGATGGAGATGACGGGACGGCTCTTGTCGCCGTATCTGCCGAGGATCAACAGTCTTATCTTCTATTATGAGGAGGTGGAAGGAACAGATATCTGGGAGGAGACCGCGGAAGAACTGGAGATGTACGGGTACGAGTACGGGCTGGTGCCGGCGATGAAGCCTTATCTGGCTTCCGGGGAAGGGCTTAGCTGCGGCAGGGAGAAGTGCGGCGGGGTGATTCTGGATTATGCGGATACGCCGAGATCTCCGAGGGTGGAGCGGGAGGGACAGACGGTCTATGCGGATCTGACTTCCAGCCCGGAAAAGGAGCAGGGCTGTATGAGAAAAAACGGGCGGATTCTCTATAGTTCGCCCCTCAAATATCTTGACACTGTAGTGAAAAATGAGTATTATAGAAAAATATGAAAAGCGTTAGAAAGGAAGAATTTTTACCATGCAGGAGAAAAAGAATATTTTAACGTATGAGGGCTTACGCAAGTACGAGGATGAGTTACATGATTTAAAGGTCGTAAAGCGCAAGGAAGTGGCTCAGAAAATCAAAGAGGCAAGAGAGCAGGGCGACCTCTCCGAGAACGCGGAGTACGACGCGGCAAAGGATGAGCAGCGCGATATCGAGGCTAGGATCGAGGAACTGGAGAAAATACTGAAAAATGCCGAAGTTGTGGTGGAAGACGAGGTGGATCTCGACAAGATCAACATTGGCTGTCAGGTAAAAATACTGGATGTGGAGTTCAATGAGGAGTTAGATTATAAAATCGTCGGTTCTACCGAGGCAAACAGCCTGCAGGGAAAGATTTCCAACGAGTCTCCCGTAGGCAGGGCGCTGATCGGCAGCAAGGCGGGCGATACCGTGGAAGTGGAGACACAGGCAGGTATCATTCAGTATAAAGTTCTGGAGATACAGCGGTCTAACTAAACCCTGCGGGGAAAGACCATTATGAGAAAGGGCAGCAGCATGGCGGATACACAGAATAAACAGCAGGATCAGGATATCAATCAGCTTTTGAAAGTGAGAAGGGAGAAACTTGCGGCGCTGCAGGAGGCGGGCAGAGATCCTTTTCAGATCACAAAGTACGACGTGACCCATCACAGTCTGGAAATCACGGATCATTTTGACGCGTTGGAAGGGAAGAGCGTGTCCATTGCAGGACGTGTTATGAGCAAGCGCGTTATGGGCAAGGCGTCTTTCTGCAATGTGCAGGATCTGCAGGGGGACATTCAGGTCTATGTGGCGAGAGACAGCGTGGGCGAGGAGTCTTACGCCGATTTCAAAAAATATGACGTGGGTGACATTGTGGGCGTCGAGGGCGAGGTCTTTAAAACAAAAACCGGCGAGATTTCCGTACATGCGTCAAAAGTGACACTACTGTCAAAAAGCTTGCAGATTCTTCCCGAGAAATATCACGGTCTGGTGAATACGGATATCCGTTACCGGCAGAGGTACACGGATCTGATTATGAACGCGGACGTGAAAAAGACGTTTGTCATGCGCTCCAAAATCATCAGCGCCATCAGACGTTATCTGGATGGGCAGGGATTTCTGGAGGTGGAGACGCCCATGCTCGTGTCCAATGCGGGCGGCGCGGCGGCAAGACCTTTCGAGACCCATTACAATGCGCTGGATGAGGATGTGAAGCTGCGCATTTCTCTGGAATTATATCTGAAGAGACTGATCGTGGGCGGCATGGAACGGGTCTACGAGATCGGGCGTGTTTTTAGGAACGAGGGACTTGACGCGAGACACAACCCCGAGTTTACGTTGATGGAGCTGTATCAGGCTTACACCGATTACAACGGGATGATGGATCTGACCGAGAACATGTTCCGCCATGTGGCGAAGGAAGTATGCGGAACAACCACCGTGCCCTACGGGGATGTGGAGATTGATCTGGGCAGACCTTTTGAGCGGATCACCATGGTGGATGCCGTGAAAAAATATACGGGCGTTGATTTTGACGAAGTAGCGGACACCGCGGCGGCAAAGAAGCTTGCGGACGAGAAGGGCGTACACTACGAGGAGCGCCATACGAAGGGTGATATCATCAACCTCTTCTTTGAGGAGTTTGTGGAGGAGCATCTGGTGCAGCCCACTTTTGTCATGGACCATCCCGTGGAGATTTCGCCCCTCACCAAGAGAAAGCCGGACAAGCCGGACTACGTGGAGCGGTTTGAGCTGTTCATCACGGCGAGGGAGATGTGCAACGCCTATTCCGAGTTAAACGATCCCATCGACCAGAGGGAACGCTTTAAGGCGCAGGAGGCGGCGCTGGCGGCTGGCGACGAGGAGGCAAACACCACGGACGAAGACTTTATGAACGCGCTGGAGATCGGTATGCCCCCTACGGGCGGTATCGGGTACGGCATCGACAGACTGGTGATGTTACTGACCAATTCCCCCGCGATCCGCGACGTTCTGCTTTTCCCGACGATGAAAAGTCTGGACAAAAAGCCTTCCGACGCGGCGAAATCCGTGAAGAAACCGGCTGGCGGCGAGGCGAAGAAGAGCAGCGTGACCCGCGAACAGGCACTGGATCTTTTGAAAAAATACAACAAGGAGCCGTTCCATATCCAGCACGCGCTGACGGTGGAAGGCGTGATGCGCTGGTACGCGAAAGAACTGGGCTATGGAGCGGAGGAGGAGTTCTGGGGGATTACCGGGCTCCTGCATGATATCGACTTTGAACTTTACCCCGACGAGCACTGTAAGAAAGCTCCGGAGCTTCTGCGCGAGGGCGGCGTGGGCGAGGACATGATCTACGCGGTCTGCTCCCACGGCTTTGGGCTTTGCAGCGAGGAGGAGCCGAAGCTTGAGATGGAGAAAGTGCTCTTTGCGGCTGACGAGCTGACGGGGCTGATCTGGTCCTGCGCGCTGATGAGACCTTCCAAGAGCACCATGGACTTGGAAGTCAAGAGTCTGAAAAAGAAGTTTAAGGACAAGAAGTTTGCGGCTGGCTGTTCCAGAGAGGTCATCGCGCAGGGAGCGGAGATGCTCGGCTGGGAGCTGGACGATTTGTTCAATAAGACCATTCATGCGATGAGAAGCTGCGAGGCTTCTGTGGCAGCAGCGATGGAGGCGGAAATATAGATAAGGAATATTGCTGGAAAGAGAAGATTTTGACATTGTGAAAGATATAGAAAGGGATCCCTTTGAGGAATATATAAAGAACCTGCCTCCTACCCGCAAAGAGATGGGGCAGGCGTGGTCAGCGGCGATCGGGCTTCAGGATGTTGATGGATTAAAACCTTCTGAATACTTGTATGAGACCGCGAAGAAGAACATTGATGGAGAGATAACCATAGATGAGGCGGATGAGCGGATCAATGCCTACTATGAGAGCAAAGAAAGCAGGGCTGATCAAGGGACGGAGGAAGCGGACAAGGTTTCGGCAAGGATAGCGAGGCTGCTGTCTGAAAAGGCTTTTGTGTTCTCGCCGATGCAGTATATCTCCATTCACAAGGAATTGTTTCAAGGCATTTATTCTCATGCGGGAAAGATCAGGGATTACAACATTACGAAAAAGGAATGGGTGCTTGACGGGGATTCAATTTCCTACGGTAATGCGAGGGATCTCCGTGAGACTCTGGAGTATGATTTTGCGCAGGAGAGGGCGTTTCGATATAACGGGCTTACCCTGTCTGAGACCGTTCATCATCTTGCTGTGTTTGTGTCCCGACTATGGCAGATTCATGTGTTCGGCGAAGGCAATACCCGTACTACGGCGGTATTCTTTATACAATATGTAAGAAAGCTTGGTTTTGACGCTGACAATGCGCTTTTTGCGGAGCACTCCTGGTACTTCAGAAATGCGCTGGTTCGTGCAAATTATAACAATATTAAAAAAGGCATTTATGAGACTACAGAGTTTCTCGAAAAATTCCTGCGCAATCTTCTGCAGGGTGGGAAGAATGTGCTTCACAACAGAGAAATGCACGTAAGCGGTCAATTTATGGTAAAAAGTGAAAATGACCCGATAAATGACCCGATAAATGACCCGATAAAAAGAAATCCCGATGAGAGGGAATGCCGTATACTCGACCTGATGAAAACAAATCCGGGGCTTACACGGGCTGGGATGGCGGAGATTCTTGGCTGCTCGGAATCCACAGTGAAGAGGGCGATTCGGGATATGGTTTCAAAAAATATGATCCGTCGCATAGGTTCAAACAAGAAGGGCGAATGGATTGTCATGTAGAAAATAAGGAAATAAAACGGCGGTGAACCCATGAAAGTGGATGTTGACCGCCGTTTTGTTGTAGTTGCAAATTCCATTCTGCTGTTATATCATCACAGTATTAGAAAAGATCAGCGGAGCAGAATCAATTATGAAAAACCAAAAGAGACTCAGATTCTTCCGACGGCTCGCGCTGGCTGTATTTGTGGTGTGCCTGTCTCTGATCGGGCAGTCATATGTCCAGTCTTTCCGGCACAGGGCGCAGCAGGACGATCTGAAGGCAATGACAGAAACTGGCGGTGTATCACAGCAGACGGATGACGGGACACGCCGGACGGGTGATACGGCGCAGCAGACGGATGATGCAGCGCGGCGGACAGAAAATACGGCAGGACCGGCACGGCAGACGGACGGCGGCGGCACCCCGGATCGGGCGCAGGGGACACCCGCACCCGCGGAGCCGGTCATGCTGGAAAAATACATCGGATTATACACAGAAAACACTGACCTTGTGGGATGGTTGTCTATTGATGATATGAAAATTGATTATCCCGTTATGCAGAACGAGGACGACGAGTATTACCTGCACCACGATTTTTATGGGGATGAGAGCAGATATGGCTGTCTGTATGTGAGGGAAGAGGCTGATCTGGACGACGGAACCAACTTTGTCATTTACGGACATAATATGAAGGACGGTTCCATGTTCGGGGAGCTGGATCTGTATCTGGAAGAGGGCTTTTATGAGGAACACCCGGTCATTTCTTTCGACACGCTCTATGAGGAGCGTGCCTATGAGATCGTTGCGGTGTTCCGCTCGCAGGTTTACGGGGAAGAGGACGACATATTCAAGTATTACCAGTTTTATAAGGCTGACACGGTGGGAGAGTTTGATGATTTCTATGAAAATATCAAAGTGCTTTCCCTCTATGACACGGGCGTGGAAGCGCGGTTTGGCGACACGTTCCTGACCCTTTCCACATGCGCCTATCACGTAAAGGATGGAAGGCTCGTGGTGTTGGCAAAGCGTGTATCATAAGAGGAACCTAGACACTTGACGCCTTCCGTTTTCTCTTATTTTCATACATCTTTTCATCCGCTTCCTTCATCAGACTTTCATAGTCCGATGACTGCCCGGTCAGGCTGCAGCCGAAGGAAAAACGGAGAGGAACGCGCACCTGATCGTTCAGAGTGGCGAAACGGCTGTTCTGCAGGTCCGTCATAAGCGCGATGGCGTCGGTCAGTTCCTGTTCGCTGTCGTAGTGGTACAGGAACAAGATGAACTCGTCGCCGCCGAGTCTTGCGGACAGGGAGTCCTTGGGGCCGAAGTCCCGGAACAGACCGGCGATTTCCTTTAAATAGACGTCGCCTGCATCGTGACCGTAGGTATCGTTGATTGTCTTCAGATTATCCGCATCGATCATAATAATCGCGCCATGGCAGAGTGATTCCGGCTCGGCGAACAGGGTGGAAAGCCGGATCTCCAGACCGCGGCGGTTATAAAGCCCGGTCAGCGGATCGAAATCGCGTTCGGCTTCAATCTCGCGGCGTTTTCTGATTTCGTCAGTCACATCGATGATTACGCCGAAAATCTCGTCGTCCTTGTTCAGTTCCTCCAGTTTGACATAGTGATCTTTCAGCGAGAACACATTGCTTTCGCCTGCAACGGGTTCGTTATGCAGTTTGCTGATAAAAGTCTGAAACACTCTGTAGTCAGAGGACAGCGTTTCTGTTTCCTCCGGCTCCAGACAGAGGATACGCGGCACATGCTGGGTAAACCGCACCCGCTTCATATGGTGGTTGTATTCGTACACGCCGATATACATATTTGTTTTACTTAAAACGTAAGACATCTTCTCATTGTTGTCTAAAAGGCTCTGTTTCATCCTGTTGATATAGCTGCTCAGCTCTGAAAATTCCACGCTTGTCTGGATGTCAATCATTTCATCCAGATTGCCCTGGGCGATGCTGTGCAGCTTTTCGTTGACGCTGTGGATGCCGTCAACCACATATTGATTCATGGATCTGGTGACCACCTGAAAGAGAATGATCGCAATGGTAACCAGACAGAATATAAGCCCGGCGGTCGTGGCAGGGATGCGTTGGTAAAGTACCCGTTTTGAGAGGACACGGCCGATATAATTCTCGTTATATTTGACAAACACGCAGTAGGAGTCCTCGCCGTTCACACTGGCGTGGAACCCTGTTCGGTCCGCGGTGACGGCGCTGAGGCTGAGACCGATCTCCGACAGGTTTCTGCCGACGCATGACAGGTCGGTGGAGCCGATGATCTCGCCGGTTTGCCCGTTCACGGCGTAATAGTTGGCGTCGCGATTGACGCGGAACAGGGAGAAGAGATAGGAAAGCTCGTTCTTCTCAGTCGCCTTCATCACATTGACCGGCTCCATGCCCACCTGCACGATAAACGCTTCGTTTTTGCTCCAGAGCGCGGAGTACTGCATCATCTTTGCCTCCGCCGTGTTGGGCGTGATATCCTGAACGAGGCGCAGCGTCTTGTCCGTGAGCATGGGCTTGAAAAACTGCATCTGTTCGCCGGAATCAAAGGTAAAGTCGTAGTATTCCGGGTGGGTTCCCGCGTAAATACGGCCCGTGGTGTCAAAAATATGAATTTCGTCCACTTCTATCATTCTGGCAATTTTTTTCAGCTCCTCCACACTTTCCAGAACGGAAGGATTGTCTTCTATGATATAAGCGATTGCCTCCGCATTGTGCAGACACGTCTGCCGGTAGGCTTCTTTGGTTTCGGCAAGCTCCGCCAGATTCTTTTCCAGAAGCTGTTCGATCTGGTAGAAGGTTTCGGTGGCGGCCTGCTGTGCCTGTTTGTGTTCGCTCATAATCTGAAGGCACAGGATCAATGCCAAAAGAACGATCACGAGTACGAATGTGACGGAGCGCATATAGCGGCTGATGATTTTTTTAAGAGTCTGCATGGACTTCTCCTTTACGGTAAAAGATATAAGAGCTTTACATAAGATTAAACGCTGTATAGTAAAATCATACATCAAATACTATATATTTGGCAGGAGAGTGTCAAGGCAAAAGGATAGATTGTAGAAAATATGGTATAGAATGCGAAGAATTTGTCTCTCTGTGGCCGACTGCAATCCGACTTTCCCGTTTTTTCTTTCCGTTCTGTGTGGATGGGACTTGTCATTTTAAGAGAGTCGGTGATAGACTGATAAGTAGAAATTCGGAAATTACGGCAGGGGTAAGAGGCATGGCAAGTATCAGGGATGTGGCGAAGGAAGCCGGTGTCGGTGTCGGGACAGTGTCCCGGGCGATCAACAATACCGGCTATGTTTCGCCCGAAACAAAAAAGAAAATAGATAAGGCGGTCCAGAAGCTGAACTATACGCCGAACGAACTGGCGCGGAATCTTTTTCGCAACAAAAGCGGCATTGTGGGGGTGATTGTGCCGGATCTGGATCATCCCTTTTTTTCCTGTCTGGTCAAAAATATAGAGATGGAGCTGTACAGGCAGGGGTATAAGACCATGGTTTGCAATGCCGTGGGCGTCAGCGACAGGGAGAGGGAATATCTGGACATGCTGGAGCGCAATATTGTGGACGGGATTATCACAGGTTCGCACTGTCTTGACGGGGAGGAGTATCTGCGGCACGAGAAGCCGATTGTCTCCATCGATCGTGATTTTGGCCCGAAAATACCGATTGTGGGTAGCGACCATGCCATGGGGGGAAGAATGGCGGCGGAGCTGATGATCCGTGACGGGCGCGGCGACGTCATACAGATTGCCGGGGTATCCCCGCATATTCTGGCAAATGAGAGGCACACGACATTTCAAAGGACGCTGGAGGAACACGGGGTGAAAGTGAGGACGGTATCTATGGACTGGAACGTCTTCGGCTGGGAGGCTTTCTGTGAGGCGGCGGACAGACTGATGGACGAGTACCCGGATGCCGACGGGATCTTTTCGGGGGATCTGGGCGTCGTGGCATGTATGAACGCGGCGAGAAAAAGAGGGATGCGCATTCCCGAAGATATCAGTCTGATCGGGTTCGACGCCACAAGTGTGACGCAGATGGTGCATCCGCAGATCACAGCAGTACGGCAGAACACGTTGCTGCTGGCGGAAGTATCTGTGAGCACGCTGCTTGATCAGATTGAACAGAGGAGAGACATTCTTCACAGGCAGATTCTGAACGTGGAGATCAGCCGCGGGGGAACGACAAAGTGTGCAGATTGACGGCAGACCGCTGTCGTGAGGCGGCAGAAAACGTCTGCTGTCAGAAACAAGGGAAAAGGGGAAACAGGGGTTGTGCAATGTGTACAAAAACAGCCCCTGCTTTTTTGTGTATAGGGTAAAAAATGCGATAGGGCAATTGACAAACAGAGGACGCGGAAATATAATTGTAGATGTGGAACGGGTTCCACTAAAATATGGAAATATAATAGAAAGAAAGAGAAAAAAGTGAGGTAATTAAAAGAAGAGGGATATGGAAACGGTTCTACAAATAATGGTGTGCGTAACAAATCTTAGAAAAGGGAAGG
>ERZ777305.1904-NODE-1904-length-20708-cov-6.442986_pt1 | contig 20708 bp, 18 predicted proteins | sample MGYA00374965_ERZ777305 | MGnify/ENA primary metagenome ERZ777305 (study PRJEB29328, sample SAMD00013331) | mouse gut metagenome | study: EMG produced TPA metagenomics assembly of the Metagenome analysis of fecal microbiota from mouse which was promoted... | reverse complement strand
GAGCGCAGTTCTATCCAGTTAGGGTAGAGGCGGCCCTGTCGGAGTGCCCGAAGGCACCGCGCCGACGCCTTGGGCGATTCAACTCTTTCGGCGATGAGCCGAAAGAGTTGAATCGCCCAAGGCGCGCGGACAACGTTCGATTGACCTGCCGGGGAAAAGCCCGTTTTACCTAACACGTTGTTCAGCTGTTAATGTCGAGGTGATTAGTTTACCTCTTCTCTCTGTTCCGCTTGGGCCGCGGGGGCCCCTACTTTCTACTATGTGGTAGAAAGTAGGCAAAGAGCACATTCAAGGGGGACTTACATCCCCCTTGAAAATCCCCCGGTGATTCCTTTTAGGGTAACGGCCAGCTTTCGAGTGCCGAGCGGCACCGGCTCGCAGAGCCGTGTGGGCCGAAAATCCATCGCAGTTCGGCGCCAGCGGAGGGAGCAACGAACTCCGTCGAGTTGCACTCCTCCGCCTGCCGGGGCGTCGGACTGCGCGACCCGAAGGGTCGCAAAAGCTCTGCCCCAATACAGTCCCAAGCCCCGCCCAATTCTCCGCCCGTTCGTCCTCGGGCGCGCCCCCCGGCGCCCGCCTGTGGCGTTCGCTGCGCTCCGAGGCCGGCGATTCTGCGAATCGCGCTATTCGCTCTCGCCCCGATTCACCGTCCAAAGTCCGCTCCTTTCGGCCTGTCGCCCATCCCCCCGAAGCCGCTACGCGGCTTGGGACAAAGCCGGCGATTCTACGAATCGCAAAAGCTAAGAACTAAGAACAAAGCACGGCCGACAGTTCGGCCCGTTTCTCCGCCCCCTGCTCGGCCCGGCGCGGCGCGAAAACCGTAAACGGTTTTCGCGCCCGAAGAACAGTCGCAGCCCAAAGCACAGCCCGGTCTCCGCCTCACTGCGGCTCCGCTATCGCTCCGCCGCTTCATTTTCCACGCACCGCCTGCCGTGCTGCAACTTGCGGATCAGCATGCCATAATTCGTAATCGGTACCCCGCTGCGAATCGCCGCCCGAATCCGGACCTGCACCATCCGCCGCGTCGCCACGCACCCTCCGCACTGCACCGCCAGCGCATAACCAGACAACGGCTCCGGCAGCGGATCGCGACCGCTCACAAACGTAAATGCCAGCGACTCGGCCCCCGTATAAGCCCGCAGCCAACCCGGAATCTTCGTTCGACCGATGTCGTCGCAAGTCACCTGGTGCGAACAATTCTCGATAATCAACACCCGGTCGCCTGCCTTCAAGCCGTCCACCGCCTGCAGCCCCTCCCGGTAGACCGCCGCATCTCCCTTCTGCTCCGCCAGCAATACGCTGAACGACGTCACCTCCACCTCCGGACACCTCTCCTGCACCAGCTCCGTCACCTTCCGGAACACCTGACTGTCCGTCACCACTAACCTCGGAGTATAGAGCCGCAACGCCTCCGCCAGTTGTTCCGGCTGCACCGAAACAGCCACCGCCTCCAGCTCCAGCGCCGCCCGCAACGCCTGTACCTGCGGCAGGATCAACCGACCCGCCGGCGCGCCCGCATCGATCGGACAAACGAACAAAATCACCTCTCCCGCAGCAATGACCCGTTCGCCGAAAAACGGCGGCATCTCCCCCGCCCGCTCCGGAATCGCAGCGCAAATCCGCCGAAGCACCTCCTCCGCCGACAAATCCGCGGCACGGGAAGGCAAAAGCAAATACGGCACATCGTTCGCCCGAATCCGATCGAGCAACCGCCGCTCCACCCCCGACGGACCAACGCCCTCCAACAAGACCACCGCCAAATCCACCTCCGAAAGCGTCCGCCACGTTCCGGCCACCCGCAGCCGCCCCACCTCCGACCCCTCGTCATCGACTCCCGCCGTATCGATAAAGAGCACCGGCCCGTAATCCGCCACCTCGAAAACCCGCCGCACCGGATCGGTCGTCGTTCCCGCCACCGGCGAAACCACGGCAGCCTGCTGACCGGTCATCCGGTTCAGCAGGCTGCTCTTCCCGACGTTCGTCACGCCGTAAATCCCCACCCGCGGCATCTGTTCGCGACCGCACGCACGGCTGTCCGAATCCCTACTCCCCATCGGCCTGCATCACATTGAGTTTCACATCTTCGAGCGTAATCTCCGGCCCGCTCAGAATCAAGAGCCGTTCCACCGCATTGTGCAGTTCGCGGATGTTCCCCGTCCACGGCATCCCCACCAGCGCCTCCATGGCGTCGGCCGTGATGGATGCCTTAGGAACGCCTTTGTCCGCACAGATGTTCCGGATGAAATGATCCACCAATAGCGGAATATCCTCCCGCCGATCCGCCAGCTTCGGCACGTGGATCAGAATCACGCTCAGCCGGTGGTACAAGTCCTCGCGGAAATTCCCCTTGGCAATCTCCTCGGTCAGGTTCTTGTTCGTCGCCGCCAGCACCCGCGCGTCCACGTCGATATCCTTGTCCGAGCCCACGCGCGTGATCTTCCGCTCCTGCAACGCACGCAGCACCTTGGCCTGCGCCGCCAGACTCATGTCGCCGATCTCGTCCAGGAAGATCGTCCCTCCGTCGGCCTGTTCGAATTTCCCTTTGCGCTGCTTGATGGCCGACGTAAAAGCCCCCTTCTCGTGTCCGAAGAGCTCGCTTTCGATCAGCTCCGACGGAATCGCCGCGCAGTTCACCTCGACGAACGGCATGTTCACCCGGTCGCTCTTTTCGTGCAGCCACCGCGCCACCAGTTCCTTCCCCGTCCCGTTCGACCCCGTAATCAACACCCGGGCATCGGTCGGCGCCACCTTGTCGATCAGGGTCTTCACCCGCTGAATGGCCGGCGACTCGCCCACGATCTCCGCCACTTTATGGATCTTGCGCCTCAACGTCTTGATCTCCTTGACCTGCGACCCGCGCTCCAGCGCATTCTTGACGGTCACCAGCATGCGGTTCATATCGACCGGCTTCTCGATATAGTCGAACGCCCCTTTCTTGATACACTCCACCGCGGTGTCGATGTTCCCGTGTCCGGAGATCATCACGACCGTCTGATCCGGATGGGTCTCGATCAGCTTGTCGAGCACCTCGATGCCGTCCATCTCGGGCATCTTGATGTCGGAAATCACCAGATCGAACGGTTCGTCGCACACCATTTTATATCCGGCGGCTCCGTTCTCGGCCGTCTTCACCGTATGTCCCTCCATCTCCAGCAGCTCGCCGATGATGTTGCGGATGCTCCGTTCGTCGTCGATAACCAGGATTTTAGCCATATGCAAACCTTTTTTTCGGAATTTCAAAGTTAAGCATTATATTTGCTTTGTTTCATTTCCGCAGGGAAATAAATTTCCGATTCGCTCCCTGCGCATTTCCGGCGACGGAATCGCCTTGTTTTCAACGCACATGAACAGAGAAAAATCGAGACTCCTGCTCTCGGAATACGGACGCAACGTCCAGCGAATGGTGGCTTACCTGAAGACGATCGAAGATCGGGAGCTCCGCAACCGGCAGGCCGAGGTGGTGGTGGCGGTGATGGGAAACGTCAATCCGGCCCAGCGGGACAGCGAGGGTTTCCAGCATATGCTGTGGGATCACCTGTTCATGATCGCGGATTTCGACCTGGACGTGGACGCGCCGTATCCGAAGCCGACGCCGGCGATGTTCGCGCCGCATCCGAAACGGATGCGTTCGTCGCAGAGCTATATCGCCCAGAAGCAGTACGGGGCGAATGTCCGGCGGATGGTGGAGGCGCTGGCCGGGGAGCCGCAGTCGGAGGAGCGGGATGCGGCAGCGGCGAGTGTGGCGAAGTATATGAAACAGAAGTCGTTCGAATACAACAAGGAGTTCCCGTCGAACGAAGGGGTGATCGGCGACATCCGACAGATGTCTCGGGGACGGATCGTGCTGGAGGGGGATACGCTGGATCATACGCGGATCGACACGTCGAGCGTCCGAAACGCGAACGGAGGCCGGATGAACAAAACCAATCGGAACAACGGGACAAACACCCCGGGAACTGCGAACGGAGGAGGCGCCGGGAACAATACCGGGAACGGGACGGCGACACCGCGAAAATATGTCCGCCGGAACCCGGGGACGGGAGGCAACAATGCCGGCGGGACGAACAACCGGGCATAATCTCCGACCTCATGATACGCAGAGAGGCGTTCCTTCTACGGGAACGCCTCTCTGTTTTCTATCGTACGACACCGCCCTACCGCTCCGCCCACTGCACTTCGACCGGTTTCTTATCGATATAGTTCGGAAACAGAAACTTCGGCATCCCGAGCGCCATTCCGGCATAGACTTGCCTCCCCGGCTGCAACCCCAACAGCCGAGCGAACCGCCCTTTCCGGTCTTGTTTCATCGCCGAAAGGACGAAGCCGGTATAAATCTGACTCACGCCCAGGCTCTCGGCCATCAACGACCCGTTCTCGTAAGCCAGATTGGTGTCCGCCGCACCGAAACGCGACTCGGCGGGCGCACAGATGAAGATCGCGGCCCGCGCCCCGCGCAGCACGAGGTCTTCGCCCCGCTCCCACGCTTCGATCAGCCGCCGGAAAGCGGGCAGATAGGCATACACCTGCGGAATCAGCCGACGCAACAGAGGCCGCAACAATGGATGTTCCAGCTTTCGCCGCACGCTGTCGAAGGTGTCGAGGGTCAACTGGACGATCTGCTTCAACTTCTCGGGATCGGTCACGACGATAAACGAAACCTCCTGCCGGTTGCTGGCCGTCGGCGCCCGATGGGCAGCCTCCACAATCTGTTCCAGCGCCTCGCGCGGCACGGGCCGGTCGGTCAGCGCGCGGTTCGAGCGCCGCGCCCGACAGAGTTGCAGGATCTGCTCCGCGGTCGGCAGCGCGCTCCGGTCGATCGGATGTACCTTATCGGCCGGGAACTCGGTATGGGTCACGGCTCCGGTCGGGCAAACGGCCACGCAGTGCCCGCAAACGATACAGGTTTCGGGCCTTTCGATCCCGACCTCTGCCTTGGGTTCATCCTGCGTAAAAATCCGCGACGGACAAACCGCCACGCACCGTCCGCATCGGATGCATGCGGAGGGATCGATCTCTAAAGAAAATTTCATCCCGGTCGTTTTTCGTGTGTTTTTGACAAAGATAGCGAATCCGGACACACTTCCGACACACTTTCCCCGCCCCGGGCAACCGCTATTCGAACTCGGGCGATCCGGTGCACGTCGGCAACAACGGGTTCAGCTGGTCTTTCACTACGGGTGGTATCTACGGCCTGGACTTGAATTTGTATTCGCAGGGCCTCAGCACCAGCAGCTCGGACCGCCGCGGCCACGGTTTTCAGTTGCGTTGCCTCTCGGAATAAACGGGGGCGAGGCGGCCTTAGCGATGCGCAAGCATCGCTCCGTCCCGCCGGGGTCACCCGGACGCCGCCCGCGTAGGGCAGTTCCGTCCGGCTCAAAGCTCGACCGCGCGCCGACGCCTGAAGAGGGAAAAATGCAAACAAAGCTCTCCCCGCGCGCGACTGCTGGAGTAGGAAATCGTTAGAACAATGGTGAATTGTTCCAACAGGATTTCCGCCAGCGCGCGGGAGAAACACCCAAAGTAGTAGTGCTGGAGCGGGTCGGGCGTCCGGGAGAGACCGCAATTCTCGACGCGAGAGCGGCGTGTTGCGGGCCTCCCGAGGGGAGGCGTCCGGCCCGCGCGACCCTGAAGGGTCGCAAAAGCTCGGCCCAAACTACAGCCCCAAGCCCCACCCAACTCTCCGCCCCGTGTCTACCTCACTGCGGCTCCGCTATCGCTCCGCCACGTTTTTCCGCGCGCTGACGGAAATCTTATTCAAACGCGTGGTACGCGTTTGAATGATTTCCTACTCCAGCGATCGCGCGCGGGTTTTATTTCTCCTCCTTTGTCGCGCGCCTTTGGGAAATCCAGTCAAAATGTGCCGACACATTTTGACGATTTTCCTCTCAAGGCGTCGGCGCGCGTCGAGCTCCGTGCCGGACGGAACTGCCGCTTGTTGGCTTCGCCTTCCTCGCACTACCTCGCCAAAGCTCGCAAGCGGCTTTGGTCTCGGAACGCTGCTCGGTTGAAAAAGCGGCACCAAAACCGACGCTGCCAGCGAGTGCAATGCAAACGCAGTTTGCACATTGACGAGCGGCGAGGAGGAAACCCTTAGGTAAACTTTTAGTTAGCTACGCTACGCCTTAGGCTCCGCAATCCTTACTTTTATCGCGCGCCCGCGGTAGGCGAATGACTGTGTTAACCCAACTCTTCGCCCATTTTCTGTGACACAAACGCACCAACTGGCGCCGGCCCGAAAATATGGCATCAAATACCCCCATCTGCAAAACAAAAAACCGCTGACTGTCTCGAAAGACAATCAGCGGCGATCTCCTCTTCGGACAGACCGAGGCCTCCCGAAAGAATCAAACGAGATAAAAAACTATTTATTCGCGTTCCGTTTATCGTAGTGTTTCTGATACCGGCTCATGAACTTATCGACACGTCCTGCGGTATCCACCAGCGTCTGTTTCCCGGTATAGAACGGGTGCGACGAGCTGGAGATTTCCATCTTGTAGACGGGATAGGTTTCGCCGTCGATTTCGATCGTCTCTTTCGTATTCACGGCGGACCGGCACAAAAAGACCTGATCGTTGGACATATCTTTGAATGCCACGATACGATACCCTTCCGGGTGCAATCCTTCTTTCATTGTGCGTATTGTTTAACGTTAGGTTGATGTGCTTTGATGCTTTCGCGGGGCAAAGATAGGATTTATTATCCAGAACTGCAAATCCGGCCGATGCGCGGAACATTTCCGGGATTCGGACACCCCCGGTCAATCGAGCCGTTTGACTCCCTTGCCGGTCACCTTTCCGTCCCCGGTATATCGGAACGAGCCCATGGTACTCACTTGTGCCGTACCTTCTCCGGTGACGCAAGCCTTCACCTGCCCCATTCCGGAAACTTCGGCCGTCACGCGTCCGGTCTCGAACCGTTCCAGATCGGCCGACGAGGTACCGCCCACTTTCCATTCGGCCTCGGTCGCCGAACCGGACAAGACGACACCCGACACTCCGGACATGCAGAGGGTCATCTTTTCCGTCCGCAATTCGCCTTTCACTTTTGCCGTTCCGCTGGTTTCGATCGTCGTCACCCCGGTCGCGGCGAGTTTCACATCGCTCAAATCCGATGTTCCCGACGCTTCGAGGTCGAGCTCGCCGGCCGCACAGCTGAGCAGGTTGACCGAAGCATTCCCGGAGGTCATCAGCCGCAGTTTGCCGGAGGTGGAGCAACGCCCGGTGCCGACCACCGTCGAAGCCCCCGTAGCGCTCAGGTAAGTGAGTTCCGAAACGGTCACCCAGGCCTGGGGTTTCTTTTTGCTTCCGGTGAAATATTTACTCATGTCGTTCTTGAATGCCAGCCGGACGAATCCCTCCTCGGTGTATTCGAAGACCAGTTTGTCTTCCAGCTCGCGCAGGATTTCCACCCGGGCTCCCACCGTTTTCGACGGGCCATCGGCCTGCTGCACCTGCAGGTCGAATGCGCCGGCGACAATCACTCCCCGAATCGGTTTGTCTGTATATTTTTCGATCGTCACGCTCTCCTGGGCTCCTGCAGACATAGGCATGGCGAGCAACCAGCCGCAGAGCACACAGGTCATACGATTTCCGAACAATGAAAACAGTTTTTTCATGGATTGATCTCCTTTTTTGTTTAATCTTACTTTCCCGCCCCGGGCTTCCGCGACTACGGTGAGGGCGCGCTATTGGGTGTGGGTAACTATGGGTACAGTTGGTCGTCTGCTGTCAACGGGACTTATTGTGTGTTTTTGCTTTTCCGCTCGACAGAACTCGGCCCCAGCTACGTGCACTACCGCGGCTACAGTTATCAGTTGCGTTGCCTCTCGGAATAAACAGAAGGTAGAGGCTGCCGCAGCGAAACGCAAGCATCGCCCCGTCCACGGGACGTGGGACCCGCTTGGCCGACGCGTTCGCGTCGTGGCGCGCGGACAAAAATCGCGGACAAAAACGAGGTAGAAACCCTGCGCCCCTTCGGGGCGCGCAGTTCGCCGCCACCCCACGCGGCGGGCTGCAACTCGTCGGAGCTCGTTGCGCCTCCGCTGGCGACGAGCTGCACAATTCACAGCCTACAAGCCCGCCCCAAGTCGCGGCCCGATTCTCCGCCCCCGTGTCAGCCCATGCGGCTCCGCTGTCGCTCCGCCGCATTTTCCCGTCGCCCGCTGGGATTTCATCTCGATTTTGCTCATCGCAAAACGAGTGAAATCCCTCTTTTGGCGGGCGGGCGGTGCGTGCCGCACTCCCAATTGGCCGCCTCTACCCTAACAGGATAGAACTGCCCTACGCGGGCGGCGACCGGCTAATAAGGCCAAGAGAGCCCCAATAAAACGCCCGGTGGGCGCCCCGGCGGGACGGAGCGATACTGCGTATCGCTTACTGGTTTGCCGCACCCCGTTCTCTGTTCGCGCGCCGAGGAGATTCATTCTCTTTCGGCTTGTCGCCGAAAGAGTTGAATCGCCTCTTAAGGCGTGGCGCGCGGGTCTTAACGCTCTTTTTTCAGTCGTCCGCGGCAATTCTTGCCGAATTGGCTCATCGCCAATCGGCAGAATATGCCCTTTGGGGCGGGCGGGCAACGGTATCAAATTCTGTCCGCGCGCCTGGGAGAAATCTTGTTCAAACACGACTACGTGTTTGAACGATTTCCCTTCTAAGGCGTGGCGCGCGGTTGGTTTGAGGGTACTGTTCTTTCTGTGAACAGAAAGAACCAAAGAAACTTTATGATAGCTACGCTACGCCTTAGGCTCCGCAGGACTCAGGCTTCGGGCACACACACTGCGGCGCCTATACCGAAACACGCCACCCTCACTCCGCGTAACCGGAACAGACCCGAACCAGACGAACCGTCTCGACCGCTTCGCGCACATCATGCACCCGCAGAATCGCAGCGCCTTGCCGCAGTGCCTCGACGTTCAGCACCGACGTTCCGTTCAACGCCTCGGCAGGCGTGGTTCCCAGCGTACGCCATATCAGACTCTTACGAGACAAACCCGCCAGAATCGGCAACCCGAAGACCGAAAGCTCATTCATCCGTCTCAACAGTTCGAAATTCTGCGCCACGCTCTTCGCAAAACCGAAACCCGGATCCAAGATCAAATCCACAATCCCCGCTTCGCGACACTGCGCGACTTTCCGCACAAAATAACGCAATACGTCTCCCACAACGCCCCCGCCCTCCGCCGGATAATCGGTCTGCGAGGCCATCGTCTGCGGCGTCCCGCGCATGTGCATGGCGATATAGGGCAACCTCAACTCGCCCACCGTCCGAAGCATCTGCGGATCGAGCCCGCCGGCCGAGATGTCGTTCACGACGAACGCACCGTACCGGTCATAAAGCCGCCGTACGACTCCCGACCGAAAGGTGTCGACCGAAAGCGGGAAATCCGGGCCGACCGCCTCGCGCACCGCACGCAACGCACGATCCAGCCGGGCGAGTTCCTCGGTTTCGGGCACGTCATCGGCTCCCGGACGCGACGAATAGCCGCCCACATCCAGCATGTCGGCCCCGTCGCGCAAGGCCTGTTCGGCTGCGCGGGCAATTTCGGTTTCGCTCTGCCGCCGGCTGCCCTCGAAAAACGAGTCCGGGGTGGCGTTCACAATCCCCATCACCCGCGGCCGCTCCGGCCCGGCCGACCACAGCCGGCCGCCTATGTTGATCTCCATCGCGTTGCTGCAGAGAGGAATCAATACACGACCTGTGCCGAAGCGAAGGTACCCATCTGGAACACCGGAATCCGTTCCCGGGCCAGCTCCTCGGTGCCATCGACCAGTTTAACGATCTGAACCGACGGAATACGATACGGCAGGTTCGCACTCCCTTTCTTAGCGTTCCCGACGGTTCCGCGAGCAGCGTTTCCCGCCGTTCCGGCCCCTTCGGCCGTCATCTCGATCACCAGCGGCCGCCCCGAAAGATCGGTATCGGGCACCACTCCTTTCGTGGGCGAGAACCGACACACGATCGCGGTTCCTTTGTCCGACGGCAAAACCGAATAGGTGCGTACGATCCGCTGGGTATAGCGTTTCCCGATGAACAAGGAGAGGTATTCGGCCTCCAGGCGGTCGATCTCTTTCAGGGCGGCGGGCAGCCCGGCGCCGAAGACATGTTCGCCCATCTCGCCGGTCACCAGGTCGAACCGCCGTTTCCGCAGGGTGAAAATCGCGTTCGCCGCATCGGCCGCCAGCTGTTCGGTGCTCTTTTCCACCATCGAGGTCCGGTTCACGGGCAGTTCGCCGAAGCTCTCGCCGTCGGCCAGACCGCTCCGTTCCACGGTCGCGCCGTACAACGGATTGAGGCTCACGTCCGTAAAGGGATTGTTATTCCCCATGGCGGCATCCTGAAACTTCGCATCGGCCACCAGCGGCTGTTGCGGCTGGCCGACGGAAAGCCAGTGGAATGCCCGGCTTTGGAGGTCGACGGAACGATTCAGCGCATAGGTCTGCGCGGGATCGGGCTCTTCGTAATAGCCCAACGAAGCATCAATGATCCGGTAGTTCTGCTTATCGCTCATCGCGGCGCCGGAAATCCCGAGATACTGTGCGGCGTACTTGGCATAGGTTCCGCGCAGAATCACTTCGCGTTCGACCACCACCGTGGCGGTCACCACCGTCCGCGGCAGGGTGTAGCCGTCGATAGCGGCCGGCCCGCTGCCTTGCGGAAAGGCGCTCACCTGAGCGGCCGCCGGAGCCGCCCACGCTGCAACGGAACTGCACACGACAGCCGAAACTGTCCGAAAAAAGGTCTTGCTGTTCATCTTGTTTTCGATTTATACCGGTTTCTCCAACCGGAGATCACCGGTCAAAAATAGTTTTTTTTTCGGAACGATACGCCTCGGGCGGTCAAGAATATCCATCCTGCAGCGGGTTCCGGCCCCGCCCCGGGCCACCGCGGCAGTGCTGAAGGTGCGTTGTGGGTCGTCGGTAACGGCGGTTACAGCTGGTCTTCGACGGTCAGCGGTACCGATGGCATGTACTTGCATTTCCTCGTGACGTGGCTCTATCCCAGCAGCACAGCGTGCCGGGCCAACGGTCTTCAGTTGCGTTGCCTCTCGGAATAAACGGACGCACAGCGTCTTTTAATGGCAGCCTCTAACCCCTAACCACACCACACAAAAAATCCTTTGCGAGCCCCAAAACTCGCAAAGGACAAAATAAGCTGAACGGGTAAAAACACCCAGACCCAAAGAAAAACTAAAGCCCCCGCACGTGTTTCTCCCACGCCCAAGCCGCACGCAGAGTGTCGCCCAGCTCCCGTTCCGCACGCCAGCCCAGCTCGTTGTTCGCCTTGTCCGTAGCGGCCCAGATCTTCTCCACGTCGCCCGGCCGACGCGCTGCAATCCGGTGCGGCACCGGCACGCCGTTCACCTCTTCGAACAGCCGCACCAATTCCAAAACCGACACCGGCGTTCCGGTTCCGATGTTGAAAATCTCGAACCGGTCGGCCGATCGTCCCCCGACCATCCGATCCACCGCCACCACATGCGCCCGCGCCAAATCCACCACGTCGATATAGTCCCGCAGGCACGAGCCGTCCGGCGTATCGTAGTCGTCGCCGAAGACCGAAAGCTCTTTCCGAATCCCGGCCGCCGTCTGGGTGATGAACGGCACCAGATTGTTCGGCACCCCTTTCGGCAGCTCGCCGATCAGAGCCGACGGATGCGCCCCGATGGGGTTGAAATAGCGCAGGGCGATCGCCTTGAAAAACGGTACGGCCGCCACCGTATCCTGAATGATATCCTCGCTCATCTGCTTGGTCAGGCCGTAAGGCGAGTTGGCCCGCTGGCGCGGCGTCTGTTCGGTCGCCGGAAGCACCTCGGGCTGGCCGTAGACCGTCGCCGAGGAGGAAAAAACGAGGTTCGGTACTTCGAACTCCTGCATCAGGGCCATCACCGTGAGCAGCGAGTCGAGATTATTGCGGAAGTATTTGAGCGGTTCGGCCACCGACTCGCCCACAGCCTTGTAGGCGGCGAAGTGGATCACCGAATCGAACGCATACCGGCTGAAAACCTGCTGGCGCATCGCCTCACGGTCGCAGCAATCGACCTGGACGAACGGCACGGGATGCCCCACGATCGCCTCCACCCCTTTCACGGCGGAGAGGTCGGAGTTCGAGAGGTTATCGGCAATGACGACGTCGTAACCCGCGCGGATCAGTTCGACGGCGGTGTGGGTGCCGATGTACCCGGCGCCTCCGGCGACGAGTACGGTCTTGGCTTTGTTGGATGACATATATCGTTAGTTTTTGTTGATACTCGATGCAGCAGCCGGCCGCGACGCGCCCCACAGCTCCGCCAGCCGGACGATCACACGCGTGGCCGCCGCCATGGTCTCCACGGAGCAGTATTCGTACCGTCCGTGAAAGTTCGCGCCGCCGGTAAAGAGATTCGGACACGGCAGCCCCATGTACGAGAGCCTCGCCCCGTCCGTCCCGCCGCGAATCGGCCGCACGCAAGGCGTCACCCCCACCTCGTCCATCGCCCGGCGGGCCAGCGCGACGGCCTCCGGAGAGGTCTCCACGCGCTCGCGCATGTTATAATATTGGTCGGTCAGGGTCAGCCCCACGGTATCGGCCCCATAACGCCGGTTCAGATACTCCGCCGCCGCCGTCAGGGCCGCTTTCCGGGCCTCGAACCGTTCCCGGGAGTGGTCGCGGACGATGTACTCCATCGAGACCGCCTCCACGTCGCCCCGAATCGAAACGGGATGGAAAAATCCCTCGTATCCGTCGGTATGCTCCGGCCGTTCCCAAGCCGGCAGCATGGCGTTCAGTTCGCCGGCCACCTGTATCGCATTGATCATCTTCCCTTTGGCCATCCCGGGATGGATATTCCGACCGCGAATGGCGATCCGGGCCGAAGCGGCGTTAAAGTTCTCGTACTCCAGTTCCCCCTCTGCCCCGCCGTCCATCGTATAGGCCACCGAAGCACCAAACCGCTCAACGTCAAAGTGATCGACGCCGCGCCCGATCTCCTCGTCCGGGGTAAAGGCGATGCGAATACGCCCGTGCGGCACCTCCGGATGGGTCACGAGATACTCCGCTGCTGTCACAATCTCGGCCACCCCCGCCTTGTCGTCCGCCCCGAGCAGGGTCGTGCCGTCGGTGGTCACCAAGGTGTGTCCGCGCAGCAGCGCAAGTTCCGGAAAATCATCCGGAGAAAGCACAAGACCGCTGTCTCCCAACGAAATGGTACCGCCGTCGTAGTCGCGCACGACCTGCGGCCGCACCCCTTCGCCCGACATATCGGGCGAGGTATCGACGTGGGCGATGAAACCCACCGTCGGCGAAAAAGAGTCCCCTTCCGGCAAAGTGGAAGGCACGGTAGCGGTCACATAGCCGTACTCGTCGATCTCGACCTCGTCCAGTCCGATGAGGGTCAGCTCTTCGATCAAATGGTTGAGCAGCAGGAGCTGCCGGGCGGTCGAGGGATAGGTCTCGCTCTCCGGATCGCTCTGCGTGTCGAACGCCGCGTAGCGCAGCAACCGTTCGAGCAGCCGTTCTTTGAGTTCGGGTATGTCCATAATTTTCGTAGTTACGCCTGATGGAGGGTAGTCCGCCACTCACGGAACCTCAAAAATCCGGCATACAGTGTCAGCAATATCCGCAAATAGCCCCGCGCCAGCCACCGCGGCAGCCAGCAGGCTCCAAAAACCAGCCGGCTCAACGGCTGCAACATCTCCCGTACCGCATCCGCACTTCTCCGCATCCGCCGCGGCACGCCAGCCGCCCACAAAGCCGCCATCCACCGCCGCCGGAAGCCTCTTGAAAAACGGGAGAGATAGAGGTGTTTCATTCCGAAAACCGCCAGCTGGCCGGCAATCCGCCCCACGTTCACATCCTGCGGCAGTTCGGCCAACCGCTGTTCGACCCGAAGCACGGAATCCAACTTGGCCTCCGTCATGCCGCTCCGCATAATCGACCCGGCCCGCAAGTGGTGGCGGTAGGTCGCCGATTCCACCGTCGCCACCCGCTTCACATGCGGATAGGCCTCCATACACCACAATACGTCTTCGTAAGTGACCCCCTCGCAAAAAGTCAAGTCATATGCCCGGATAAAATCGCTCCGGATCAGTTTGGCGGTGGCATTGCTGAAATTGAGCCGTCCGAAACCGGCGGTCACCGCCTCCCGATCCGCATAAACCGGCCGTGCAGGATCGAAATAGCGCGTCTCCTCCCGCACCGTGCCCGAAGCCTCCACCCGACGGTAATTGCCCTGCACCCAGTCCGGACCGTCGGCAGCCACGGCTGCAGCGGCCAGAACCGCCAATGCACCCGGCTCCAGCTCGTCGTCGCCGTCGAGATAAAACATCCACTCTCCCGTCGCCGCAGCCGTCCCGGTATTCCGCGCTGCCGCCAGTCCCCGGTTCCGGATATGGCTCACGATATGGAATTCCACACCGGCCTGCTCCAGTTCACCCGTCAAGGCCTCGACCCGACGCATCGAATCGTCCGTCCCGCAATCATCCACCACGATACATTCGATCCGGTCTCCCGGTGCCAAACCGGCAGTCTGCACGGCCACCGACCGCAAGCACCGCTCGATATAAGGCGCCACCTGATAGACCGGTATGATTACGCTGATTTTCATCTTTTTCCGTATTCCACATATCCTCACCGCACGACGATGTGCCGCACGATCCGGGCCCGCAACAAACCGTTGATCCGATCGGCGATCGCCCGCCGCCGCATGAAAATCTCGGCCCGCACCGCCGCGGACGAGAAACGGACGTAGAGCACCCCGCCGCGGATATAGACATCTTCGGTCGCACGAACCACATATTCGCCGGCCGCCTCGGCCCACAGCTCGACCGCCCGACCCTCCATGGTGGCCGGCCCCAGGGCGCGTGTCGAGAGAAAATCCTCCAACAGCTCGCCTACCCGCATCGGTTCGGTTCGTCGCATAGGGACAATAGTACGAAATTTTTACGAAAAGACCGCAGCCTATGCCCACAACCGCTTCAGACCGGCCACCGAAGTATCTTCAAAACGGTCGATCAACAGGTCGTAATCCCCACGGGCTTCGATCGTCTCGCGCGGGAAGGTGGAGGCGATGGCCACGACCTTGGCTCCGGCTCTCCGCGCCGCCTCCATCCCCACGAAAGCGTCCTCGAAAACAACGCAGTCATGCGGATCGACCCCCAATTTGTCGGCCGCCAGCAGATAGACCTCCGGATCGGGCTTGCTGCGGGTGATCTCCGACCCCGACGCCACGGCATCGAAATACGGAGCGATGCCGCACCGTTCGAGCACGAAATCGACATTGACCCGCGGCGCAGAGCTCCCCACGGCGATCCGCACCCCGGCCGCCCGCAAAGCCTCCAGCAGATCGACCAACCCCTCGGCCGGCCGCATAATCGGATCGTAGAGCTCGCGATAGATCTCCTCCTTCTCGCGCGAGAGGCGTTCGACCTCGTCGGCCGGCAGGTCGTCCCGGCCGAACAAACGGGCCATAATCACGGCGTTGGTCGATCCGAAACAGGGCAGCAGCGTCCGGGCATCCAGGTCGGGAATGCCGTGGCGTGCGGCAAAGTGTTCGAAAGCGTGCAGATGCGCGTCGCGGTTATCGACGATCACGCCGTCCATGTCGAAAAGGGCTGCCTGAAGCATTTCTATGATGAGATTAAAAATAAATATCCCGTTCTCCGGCCCGGATCCGGGCCAGCCGGTCGCGAGTCTCGGCCGCCGATTCGGCCGACAGCTGTTCCAGGGTGGCCTCGATCCGGCTCCAGCCGGCCGAGGCCACCTCCGCCGAGGCGTAGTCGGTCAGGTACTCGGCCAGCGTAAGGATCGCGTTCGGCCCGCAGAACCGCTTGATGAAGCCCGGCACGGAGAACTCCATGAAGTGTTCGCCCGTCCGTCCGCGGCGGTAGCAGGCCGTGCAGAACGACGGCAAATAGCCCTCCCCGACCAGCCGTCCGACGATTTCGTCCAGCGACCGTTCGTCGTGGATGGCGAACTGCCGAGAGCCTTGTTCGTCCTCCGGTTCCGCCGAGTAGCTGCCGATCTCGAGCCGGGTTCCGCCGTCGATCTGCGACACGCCGTACCGGATCGCCTCATCGCGCACCGACGCCGGTTCGCGGGCGGTCAGAATCAGCCCGGTATACGGCACGGCGAGCCTCAACACGGCAATGGCATAGACGAAATCCTCGTCTCCCACGGGCGACGCGGCCGGCAACGAGGCCGAAGACTCCTTGATCCGCGGGAACGAAATCGTGTGCGGCCCGACGCCGAAGCATGCTTCCAGATGGTTCGTGTGCCGGACGAGCCCCATCACCTCGAACCGCCAGTCGTGCAGCCCCAGCAAAGCGCCCAACCCCACGTCGTCGATACCGGCCTCCATCGCCCGGTCGAGGGCGGTCAGCCGCCAGTCGTAGTCGGCCTTCCGGCCGCCGAGATGATACCGCGCGTAGGCCGCCCGGTAGTAGGTCTCCTGAAAAATCTGATAGGTTCCGATTCCGGCTTCGTGCACCGTCCGGAACCCCTCGACGGTGAGCGGAGCGGCGTTGATGTTGACCCGGCGAATCTCTCCGGCCGGCTCGGTCCGCACGCCGTATGCGATCCGCACCGTGCGGGCGATGTATTCCGGGCTGTAGGCCGGATGTTCGCCGTAGACCAGAATCAGCCGCTTGTGTCCGACCCGTTCGAGAGCCTCGACCTCGCGGACGATCTCCCCGTCCGTCAAGGTCTTGCGCACGGTCTCGGTGCTGTCGGCCCGGAAACTGCAATAGGCGCAGCGGTTCGTACAACGGTTCCCGATGTAGAGCGGTGCGAAAAGGACGATCCGGTCGCCGTAGACCTCGCGTTTGAGCCGTTCGGCGGCCTCCAGCACGAGCGGCCGCTCTCCGGGCGCGGCGCCCAGCAGCACGGCGACCTCGGCCAGCGAGAGACGCTCGCGGTTCATGGCCCGGGCGACGGCCGCCCGAACCTCTTCTACCGTGGGCGAGGCGTGGCGGGCCAACAAGGTTTCGATCTCCTGTTCGTCAATGAAGGGTTCTCCCGGACGGTCGGGAAGGCGATAGGTCTGCGGCGTGAAAATCATGTGCGGAATGCGGCGGTTTTCGCCGCACGTCACAAAATTACACTATTTTTACACTTCCGGACGCACGGAAATGCCGGGAACGTCAAACCACAAACTCTTCCTCATGCTCGAACGACTCCAGACATACATCGACCGGCGGCACCTCGCCGATCCGACAGACCGCATCCTGATCGGCGTCAGCGGGGGCGTCGACTCGATGACGCTGCTCGACCTGCTGCGACAGGCCTGCCCGGGCCGCATCGCGGCGGCACACGTCAATTTCGGACTCCGCGGAGCCGAATCCGACGGCGACCAGCAACTGGTAGAGGCCTACTGCGAAGAGCATGCCATTCCGCTCCACACGGTTCGGTTCGACACCGAGACCGAGGCCCGAACAAGCGGCGAATCGATCCAGATGGCGGCCCGGCGGCTGCGTTACGAGTGGTTCGAGACGCTCTGCGACTCCCACGGCTACGACCGCATCGCCATCGCCCACCACGCCGACGACTCGGCGGAAACGTTCTTCATCAACCTGTTGCGCGGAACGGGGCTGCGCGGGCTGACGGGCATCGCCGACCGGCGCGGACGCATCATCCGCCCGCTGCTCTTCGCCCGGCGGGACGAGGTGACGGCCTATGCGGCGGCACACGGGGTACCGTATCGCGAGGACTCGACCAACGCCACGCTCAAATACCTCCGCAACCGGCTGCGGCACGACATCCTGCCGCGATTGGACAGCGCGTCGAACAACCGTTTCGCGCGAACGATGGAGGAGAACCTCGTCCGGCTGCAGGCTACACAGGCGTTCATCGACCTCCAGGTCGAACGGCTGCGCGAGCGGGCTTTCGCCGGGCCGGAGGAGATCGACCTCGACGCGCTGGATGCGACATGCATCGGGTTCGAGCTCTATGAGCTGCTGCGGCCCTTCGGCTTCGTGCCGGAGACGGCGGAGGAGATCGCCGACCTGCTGCGGCGGGCGGACGACGGGAGCGGAACGACGCTCTCCGGCAAGCGGTTCGAGGCGGAAAAATGGACGGCACGGATCGACCGGCGGAGGATTCTGCTGGCTCCGCGAGTGGTCGAGCCGTTCCGCGAGGAGCGGATCGAGGCGGACGACCCGCGGGTGGAGTGGCTCTCGCTGGACGAGCTTCCGGACAGCCTGGCGACGCCACCGGAGACGGCCTACCTGACGGCGGATGCGCTGAAATTTCCGCTTCACCTGCGTGGCTGGCGGGAGGGGGACTGGTTCATCCCGCTCGGGATGGCGGGCCAGAAGAAGGTGAGCGACTTCCTGATCGACGCCAAAGTGCCGGTGGCGGAGAAAGCGCGGCAAGGGGTGCTGCTCTCGGGAGAGACGATCGTCTGGCTGGTGGGACGCCGGATCGACGACCGCTACAAGGTGCGGCAGGACGGCCGCCGGTTCGTCCGGATCACGCTGTAAGGTCCCAGAAGAGGTCTTTCATCAAAAAAAATTCGTTCCCTGACATCCGAAATCGCTCCCCGCTGCGTCTATCATATAGCAACCACACAAACAGTCATTTTCTCATTATGAAACGCATGTTACTTTCCCTGCTGCTGGGCGCAGGGCTGATTTTCGGAAACGCAGCCGCCCCGGTGGCGGCCGAACCGGTCGATTCGACGGAGTTTGCCGCACTTATCGATACGCCGACGGAAATCCGGACGGACAGCCTGTTGCAGGCGCTCGACGCTCGGATGACCGCGCTGGAAGGGGCGATCGAAGGAGTAAACAGGAACCCGGACACGCCGTTCGGCTTCGACGGAGACCATTTGGTGGCCGTACTGATCGTACTCATCTCGACCGGCGCGGGGGTGGCGATGGTTTTCTTCATCATGCGATTCTGGTATGTCGCCCTGAAGAAGAAATATGAGCTGAAACAATGCGCCATCGAACACGGCCGCTCTTTGCAGGAACTCGAAACGACGGGACGACCGCTGACGGGTTTTATCCGGCGATTATTGGTTTTAGCAATCATCGGGTTCGTTATCCTGGCCTGGATCGGACTCCTCAACCTGGGCCACATGCGATTCTTCACCTCGCTGCTACTGTGGGGGCTGATCCTCGGGGTGGGATACGCAATCGTCCATTTGTTCCGTCTCTACGTGCAGCGCCGTGACGAAAACCGATAAACACCTTCCGATCAGCGATTTGTGGCTGGTTCGACGGGTAAAACGGTCGGGTGACAGGGGGGCTTTCGGGGAGCTGGTGGAACGCTACCAGTCTCCCCTGAGGCGCTACCTGACCCACCTGACGGGAGGCGACAGATTCCGGGCGGACGACCTGGCGCAGGAGTGTTTCATCAAGGCATTCACCTCGATCGGCCAGTTCTCGGGTTTGGGCTCTTTTCGGGCGTGGCTGTTCCGGATCGCTTACCGCACGTTCCTCGACAACCGGCGGTCGGTGCACCCGACGCAGGAGATCGAGCGGACGGAGGTCGGGGAGGAGAATCCGGCCGAAATCGCTATCCTGCACAGTGCGCTGGCGTGTCTGGACGATACGGAACGGAACGTCATCCTGCTGTCGGCTGTCGAGCAGCTGTCGCACAGCCAGATCGCCCATGTGGCCGAGATGCCGCTGGGAACGGTCAAAAGCGTGGTGGCGCGGGCGAAGGCCAAACTGAGGGAATATCTGAAAAACGAAGAGTTATGAAACGCAACAGCATAAAAAAAGACCCGCTGGAGGAGTTGTTCGCGGCGGCTCGTGCAGAACGAATACCGGACTGCGGGTTCACGCGCCGGGTGGTCGAGCGGCTCGATCCGCTGCCTCCGTCGAAAAACCTCTACCGGATTCCGACTTTCGCGACGGCGTTTGCCTCTGTGTTGCTGCTGGTTTGGGTAGCGGCTTCGGGGTTCGATTTCCGGGGGATGGCGGAGCGGTGGAGGGGGTTCGACGGCGAGGTCAAAGGAATCAGGCTGGTGCCGGCGACATGGCGTTTCTCGTCGAACACGGACACGGAGGCAAGCGAGGGTTCGGCAGCACCCTTTCCGGGCGGGATAAAGTTTCAATAAGCAGCCCCGCCCCGGGCTACCGCGGTCACGCGTCGGGTGGACTCAGCTATGTCTGTAGCCACGGTTATATCTGGTCTGCATCTGCCAGCGACACCAATGGCATAAACCTGAATTTCACCACAACGAAAATCGAAGTTTGCAGCCTATATGGTCGGGCTGTCGGTTTTCTGTTGCGTTGCCTCTCGGAATAAACAGAAGACAGAGACGGCCTTAGCGAAACGCAGTTTCGCTCCGTCCCGCCGGGGTCACCCGGACGCCGCTCGCGCAGGGCAGTTCTATCCTGTTAGGGTAGAGGCGGCCATCTCGGAGTGCCCGAAGGCACCGCGCGCCACGCCTTAAGGGGGAAATCGTCAAAATGCACCTGGGCGTTTTGACAAGATTTCCCAAGGCGCGCGGATAATGCCCATTTGACCTGCCGGGAAAAAGCCCGATTTACCTAACGTTATTCGGCTGTCTATCTTTGGACTCTAAGTCAATCTTTTTCTTGGTTCCGCTCGGGCCGCGGAGGCCCCTACTTTCTATTATGTGATAGAAAGTAGGCAAAGAGCACATTCAAGGGGAACTTACATCCCCCTTGAAAATCCCCCGGCGATTCCTTTTAGGGTAGACACGGCCATTTGCCCACCGCGGGCACGCGGGGCCTGCCCGGCCCGAGGGCAGTCGATGCTCGACG
>ERZ777305.1901-NODE-1901-length-20758-cov-3.506545_pt1 | contig 20758 bp, 20 predicted proteins | sample MGYA00374965_ERZ777305 | MGnify/ENA primary metagenome ERZ777305 (study PRJEB29328, sample SAMD00013331) | mouse gut metagenome | study: EMG produced TPA metagenomics assembly of the Metagenome analysis of fecal microbiota from mouse which was promoted... | reverse complement strand
CACGAACCTGCCGTATTCCAGTGGGAACAAGCTGTAGATAATGGGGAGGATGGGCGCTTTGTTGCCCACCCAAGATACCGGCGATTTGATACATCATCATCTCCTTTGTGCGCCGAAAAACCGTCCAGAAAACGAAAAAAGCCGGTACCAACCGTTTTCTGAACGATTGATACCGGCCTAAAATTCTGCTATATTTATTTCATTGACATCCCGCTGTCCAAACCCTCATCTTCCTCCTGTTCATCATTTCCCCACAGGCTGTTGGCGTACTCCACAGCCTCAACACCAGCTGGGCGGTACTCGCCGCACAGAGAGCCGTTGTGGTACTCATCCTCGCCACAGTTGTACCCGATGTCCTCATCGGCCCACTGGTGGGTGAAGTCCAAATCGGGGTACATCTCAGCGAGCTTTGCAATGATTGGCTCAGGCGGCGACCAGGCTGTCTGGAGCCGAAGGGACTTGCCGTCAAACTGGACGCCACCCTCATAGCCATAGGCGTTCCACTTGGTGCCCCAGTTTTTGATGCGCCAGTCATACCAACTGGTGACACCATACTTTTGCTTATTCATAAACGCCCGCCTGCCCAAATCCCAGGCAGCACGGTCGATATCAGGCCGCACCCGGAGGAACGCCTGCTCAGCCTTTTCGGGGATATTGGACAGGTCGAAATTCTCTTTTTTGCCGTTAAAAGTGTAGACTTCTATGAAGTCCTTATAGGCTTTCAGACCGCGGTCTGTGCGGCTCCCTTCCTCCATATCCAGATCCGGGGGCATAGGCACCAGTTTGTTGAAATCGATAGAGCCCAGGCCGTATTCATCACTTTTGACAGCCTCGAACAAGGCCCGAACTCGCTGGGGGTCCCCTTTGATTTCAATAATATTTGTTATATGGTTTGGCATTGTGACCTCCAAAATATCTCTTTGATTTTCTCGCCTAAAGCGGAGATAACCGGCACGGTGACGGCGTTTCCAGCCATTTTATAAAGCTGGGCGTCAGACAGCCCGGTTGCGGCAGCTTTGTGGAACTGTTCATCACTAAAACCTTGCAACCTCCAGCATTCGATAGGCATAAGCTTGCGTACTTTGCCATAGTGCAGATTGCCGTCTGCATCTTGCACAGGAATGGAAAAGGGAGCCTGCCCCTCTACGAAAACGCCCGATTTACCACCCTTAAATTTGCCGATGCCTGCATCCTGATTTGCCAGCAGACACCTTGCGTTTTCGGTCAGTTCCGGGTTTTCGTTCAGGTCGATAAAAAAGTACCCCTGATTATTTCCAGGGGTGACCGTGTGCGCGATTTTATCTCCGACCCGCCCGCGCCGGGTATTCATGGTGGCGTAGGCCAGGTCGATGCTGTCGCCGGGATGGGCAAGCTGATAGCCGGATTTTGTCATCACCTTGATGGGCAGGCTCACGTCATAAAGCCCGCTGCGCCCACCAAAACCGCCAGCCGTGCTTGTTAGAGTAATGGACACTCCTGCTGGGGAGTAGACCCGGCACCCTTCCGGGCCGGGTAAGACTTGCTCAAGAGACGCTCCATTTGCGTCTGTGAAAGAAAGTATTTCGCCGGAACATCGCTCTCTAAGATATCCGACAATATACACCCTTTTGCGGGACTGGGGGACTCCAAAATCCTTGCTGTTAAGCACCTGCCATGCGACATCGTACCCCAGTTCATCCAGCGTACTGAGGATGGTCGCAAACGTCCGGCAGTTGTCGTGCGAAAGCAATCCGGGAACATTTTCAAGCAGCAGAAATGCAGGTCTTTTAGCGGCGGCAAGGCGGGCAATCTCAAAAAAGAGAGTTCCTCTGGCATCATCTGCAAATCCTCTCCGCTTTCCAGCGATTGAAAAACTCTGACAAGGAAAGCCGCCGCAAATAAGGTCGATATCCGGCAGCGCTGCCGGATCGATGGTTCTGGCGTCTGCAAAAAACACTTCTCCTTCCGTATCGTACATGGTGTTGTAAGCCTGGTTTGCATACTTATCTATCTCGCAGTGACCGACGCATTCAAAGCCGCCTACAGCCTCTAAGCCGGAGCGGAAACCGCCGATCCCCGCGAACATATCAAAAAATCGGATAGCCATGCGCCATCCGACCACTTCACTGTATTAACTTTCACCTCACATTTTCATGCCGAAATCTTCATCTTCGTCCATGTCCGGCTCCTGTTCCTCTGCCAGTTCTTCCTCGGTGAGCTTGCGAAAGGAGTCCTCGCTGGGGATGATCCCCAGCGCACGGCCATTGTCGAACTTGCAGTGGAGGGTGCCGATGTCATCCACGGTAAGCACTGTGCCCCGCGTGTTATCCTCAACTCGGTGCATATCTTCACCCATGCTCAGCAACATGATCCGTGTGCCGCTGGGGTACTCGGCCTTGTAGCGCTCAGCCATCCGATGCAGCCTATCCCATTCGTTCATCTCGAAAACCTCCTTTTACATACCGCCCATCCCTTGATGGGGTTCCAGGTGCTCGTCCAACTCATCCTCAGTGCAGAGAAAATAGTCATCACTGCTGTTCCAATATGAAACATAGAGGTCGCCCTCGTCGGTTTCGATGGGCCGTTGCTCGAAACCTTCTCCAAGCCCATCCGAACACTGCCCGAGGATTTCCTCCCGCAAATCCGCCATCTCGTCCGGCGTGAGCAGCTCCTTGAGGTGGCAGTCGATCCGGCCCAGGAGCCTGCCGTCTATTTCCTCCACCGTCCAAACAGCCGACATGAGCTTATCTGCCACTCCAGGATTATCGCCCAAATACTGAGCCATATCGCCCATTTCGGGGACCTGCTCATCGGCAATGCCCAGCTCGATTTGGTCTTGGTACGCGGTCAGAAAACCGCTGCCAACCTCGATATACTCGTCGCACTCGCCATCGTCAAGCTGGCCCACCAGAGGGCAGTAAAGCGTCAGCTTGACTGGCCCGGCAGCCTGGGTCATGGCCTTGATATCATCGAACAGCTTTTCCTTAGTGGGATACTGATTGTGGACGATATTCTGTTCCAGGTCTGTGAGGATTTTTTCTCTGGCAGTGCTGACGGCGAAGGCCACGGTGTTGGCGTCGGCAAGGGTATCGTTCCTGCCGAACACCCGCAGCAGGCGGTTGCCGATCTCGCTATCCGAGGACAGGGTGACTTCCACATCCTTATCGTCATGGAGCAGGATATTTTTCGGGGGCTTGTTGATGCCAGCCTCCCGCATATCATGGTAGAGCTGATGGATATCCATGGGCAGCTCCCGCTCAAGGGCTGCCCCGGTTTTGTTGGTGATTTTTACTTTTATCATGCTAAATCCCCCTCATCGCAAGGTCCAGGTCATCATCTAAAATCATTTCCAGCGAACAGCCGCTGTCCATGCAGACGAAGCCGCCCTCAACAAACTGCCCCTCTCGATCCTCGCTGATTTGATTGCCCAGGGCGTCAAAGTCGATATAATCCTCCAGTTCGGGTGAGGCACGATACTCGCTGTCAAAGCTGACAAAGTGATGGCCCACATCCTCATCCGTTTCTGCGTCTTTGATGAACACAAAATCCTCCAGATGTCGGGCTATTCTCATGATTTCACCGCTGCTGGAAACGTCGGCATACTCCACGACCGCCGCAAGCTTTTCAAAGTCCTCAGCGGTTTTCGGAAATGCGTCGGCCAGTTCATTTGCCACCCCGAGGCCATGATCACGCAGCATGGTTCCCAGGTGCTGTATCCAGGTTGGATCGTCCAGCATGAAATCTGTGAAAGCTACCCTGCACATATCCGGGGACGGCGCGCCCATCCGCCTGGCCGCTTTGATGATGGCGAGTTCATCTTCCGGCAGGTACAGGTACTCGGTTTTGGAACCGTACTCCATCTGCGCGATGGCAATAATGTCCCGGCGGGGCTCGCAGTAGGGGAAAGTTGCGCCGTGGTAGACCTCCCGGTACGGCACGTCCTCACTCGTGAAGAGCAGTCCGTAGGTGGTGGGGGTCCCATTCCCGCTGGTCAGCAGTTCGCGGCCCGCCTGTTCGAAATTCAGTTTGTCGATTTCGGAAGCGGGCAGAGCCCCCATCGTGTTGAGCAGATATTTCCTGCCCACAGCGGCCAGGTCCGTGACGTTTTGCACCAGCGTGTACCTTTCCATATTAAAGGACAGGTTGATGAGGCCATTGAGGTCTGATGGCTGCTCTACCTGCACCGCCGCAAAAAATTGGTCTTGCTCGTATGGTGTGAACCGGTCGAGGCTTTTGGCGAGGAAGTTCAGTTCGTCCAGATCGATCTCCTTTCCATTCAGCATGGCCAGGGCCTCTGGAGATAGTTCGTCGGCAGTGACCTTGAAGGGCGCGGTACGGAACGCTTTGACGAGTGCCTTTTGAATTTCTGCTTCGCACAGGGGGAGGGTCAGTGTGGTCCGCATGGGGCCGTGCCAGATTTTTAAGGTTATCATAGATTCAGCTCCTTCCTAAAATAAAAAAGCCGGTCGCTTGTTCTCGGAGAAATTTCTCCAGCGACCGGCTATGTATGCAACGGGCTATCGCCCTTATGCACGCAAATGCATTAATTATTTCAAAGAGTGGCTCCTTATGGGAACCGCTCTTGCTTTTTTCCTTTTTTACGAGGGTTCGAATCTATTTTTCGCTTACTGCCATCCACGTTTTTGCGCTTTCGAAATCCAGGCTTTTGAGATGCAAAAAACCGCGTGGTTACGCGGTTTTTTGCCCAAATATCTTTTTGGTTTTCTTAGGATGGCAGGGGCAGAAGGATTCGAACCCTCGGCACGCGGTTTTGGAGACCGCTGCTCTACCAGCTGAGCTATACCCCTATCTCTTAAGACTTGATTATTATACCACCTCACATACTAGATGTCAATCCTTTTTTCAGCAATTTTTGAGTTTGCAAGCAATATTATACTTTTGGAAAAACCAGTTGCGCCAGGAAGAAAATTGCGCTATAATAATTTAGAACACAGGCATAGTATTCATCCAACGAGGTTACATCAATGTCAAAAAGCACAGCCTCCGGCAGGAAAACAAGCTTTGTGCGGCGGTTTAGGATTATGAGGGTGTTTATGGTCTTGTCTGCGCTGATAATCTCCATCACCCCGGCGGGGCGACGGATATTTTCGCAGGCGTGCTATGAGTTTGGATTCAACGACCGGCGGGACGAGACAGGGCTGCTGGAGATACACATACTTGATGTGGGAAAAGCAGACGCTATCCTTATACGCAGCCAAGACCATGCGGCGCTGATAGACGCCGGAAAGTTTGACGCCGCAGACACGGTTGCGGACTATCTGCTGAGACATAAGGTGACGGCCCTCGATTACCTGATAATGTCACACCCTGACAGCGACCATATTGGCGGTATGCCGGGCGTGCTGGGTGAAATCAGCGTAGGCGCTTTCGTACAGGCTGATACCGGCTACTTTTCAGAAGAGGGCTCGGGCCTTTCGGCACTGCTGAGTATGCTTGAACAGAACGGTACAGATACTATGTCCATGGAACCAGGCGACAGCTTTACAATGGGGCAGGCCGTTTTTACAGCCATAGGACCGATGGGCAGCTTTGAAGATCCGAATAACTCATCGCTGGTGCTGCGTATGGACTGCCGTGATTTTTCTGCCCTGTTCTGCGGAGATATGGAGTATGACGCTGAGCAGGCGTTGATACTAAGCGGGCAGGATATTGATATCGATCTGTTAAAGGTCGGTCATCACGGCAGCAGCACCTCAAGCAGTCTGCGGTTCTTATGGGAGACGTCGCCTAAATACGCGGCGATATCCACTGCTCTGGACAGGAATCTGCTGCCCAGGGACGAGGTTCTGGAACGTCTTGAGAATATTGGCGCGGAGATATACCGCACGGATACGGACGGAAATATTGTGTTTATATACGATGGGGGCCGCGTGCGGGTCAGATTGGATAAGGAGGAGCGTACAGATTATGAAACAGTTGAGCATAGACCGTTTTGAGGGCAAATTCGCCATTTGTGAGGATTCGGAGGAAAAATACTATGCCATAGAGACCTCCGAGTTGCCCGAGGGGGCAAAGGAAGGGGACGTATTGAGGATAACTGACGAGGGCGAGCTGCTTATTGACGAGGGGGAGACCCGTGCCCGCCGGGAGCGTATTGCGGCCAAGCAGCGCAGGGCTTTTGGGAAGTAAGCTTATTCTATCACAAAGGAGATGCTATAAATTGGGCAAGCTGAGTTATATCCTTGGCACGGCCATGCGTATGGACTATAAGGAGCTGTTCCGCACGGCGGGCATAGTCCACGCTATCACCGGCAGGAGCAGCCCTGCGGTGCTTGCTGATATTGTAGGCTGCGGACTACGCTATGGCGCGGGTTTTAACGACTATCTGCTGTGCGAATTTTACAATCTGACCCCGGAACAGAGGGCCACCTACGTGACGCGCAGTGTGAACAACACCCTGGTACAGATGTTGAACGATCCCGCATATTACAAGTATTTTGACTATAAGAGCACGTTTTATCGGACGTTCGCGGATTATATAGGCAGGGAATGGTTTGAGTTTTCTTCGGCCACCCAAAACCAGCTGGAGGATTTTGTCAGCGGCAGGGATGCCGTTATCGTGAAGCCGAACGATGGCACCGGCGGCAAAGGAGTGGAGAAGCTGGTCCTAAAGGATTTTTCAAGCGTAGAGGAGCTTTACAATAAGCTGCGGGAGGACAATGTGGGCGTGGTCGAGGAGGTACTGGAACAGCACCCTGAATTGAACGCGCTAAATCCATACTCTATTAACACTCTGCGTATAGTGACTATCCGAAACGATACCGGCGGGCATATCCTGTATGCCCATCTGCGCATAGGCAACGGCGGCCGCCCGGTAGACAACCTGCACTCGGGGGGGATGTTCGCGCCGGTGGACCTGGACACGGGGCGTATACAGTACCCGGCCTATGACAAGGACAGAAAGACATATGAGAAACACCCCATGACAGGCGTGGCCATAGAGGGGCTTTTAATACCCCTCTGGGAGCAGGCGAAGGAACTGTGCCAAAAAGCGTCGGAGGTGATACCGCAGATGCGGTACGTGGGCTGGGACGTGGCCGTTACGCCCAAGGGCCCGGTGCTGGTGGAGGGGAATAATCTGCCGGGGTACGATATCCTGCAAATGCCGCCCCATACGCCGGACAAGATAGGTATGCTGCCAAGGTTCAGGGAGTTTGTGGACGGTATATGAGAACACAAAGAAAGCTGGTACGGCGTGGCCGTACCGGCTTTCTTTGTGTTTACTATATTGAATATTCTGAAGGCTAGAGCTTTTTCACCTCGTGAGTTTTCTTGTAGGAGGGCCGAATCGGTTGACTGGGCCTTAGATGCAGGCCGTCTATCTCCTTGCGGCGCATATGGACGCTCTGGACCAGCCCGAAGCCCAGGTACAGGCACATGGACGAGGAGCCGCCAGCGCTGAAGAAGGGTAATGTTATACCCATGGCGGGGAGTATCGTCAGGCACATGCCGATGTTCCAGACGGACTGTAACGCTATTATCCCAAAGAATCCAAAACAAATATACCGGCCCAGGTCGTCCCGGGAGGTGCTTGCCACATGCAGGATCTTTATCATAAACAGCAGGAGAAGCCCAAGGATGGCCACGCACCCGATGAAGCCCAGCTCCTCGCCGGCTACGGAGAAGATGTAGTCGCTGTGCTGAAAGGGAACCACATTGCTCCTGACCCTTGGCCCCTGTCCAAGACCCTGGCCCCGGAGACCGCCGCTGCCGATGGAAACGCGTCCCTGCCACTGCTGAAATCCATCGGTCATGCGTATATCCGGGTCGGTGTCCAGGTTGAACACAGCCACGAAGCGGTTCTTCTGATAGTCCTTGAGAACGTACTGCCACACGATGGGCAGGGCCACCACAACAAGGCCAGCCAGTATGGCGAAGTACCGAAGGGGTACCCCGGCGGCAAGGCTCATGAACAGGAACATGGAGAAAAAACCGATGGTGGCGCCGGTGTCACCCTGAAGCTCACACAGGGCCATTGCTATCCCGGCGTGAAGGCACAGCAGGAGTATCTGGGGAAAATCTCCAATGGCCCCCTTCTTCTTAACGATGTCCAGATGCTTTGCGAAGGTGATCATAAACGCTATTTTGACCAATTCGCTGGATTGGAAGGTTCTGTTGCCGATACTTATCCACGCCCGGGCATCCACGCCGCCGGAACCCATAATGCGCTCGCCGAAAAGATAGGTATATATCATTAAAAAAATAGAGAAACCCGCGATAATGTACCAAAAGTTGGCAATATCGGCATAGTCAATGGAGCTGACAATCAGGGCGCCGGCGGCTCCAAGGACGATGGGGAACAGCTGTGCGCGGAAGTAGTCGGCGGAGGCCGACTGGGAGACGCTGTGCAGGAGCAAAAGGCTATAGGCGCACATGGCCGCCAGCAGCAGCCAGAGAAGGATATCAGCGCGTTTTAGATAGTTAAGTATACTCTTTCCTATACTGTTAAGCATATATTGATTCCTTTATATAATAATATCGGATATATTGAAGTTTTAAAAAAGACGGCACATTAATTATGTTGACCTGTTTTGTTATTATAACATATCCGACGGCAGTGGGCAAGACCGAAAAACCTTGTTTGTTTCTTTTTTCCGATTCACTCTTTACTATTTCGCAAAGATACACTATAATGATAGAGCCATAAAGAAAATTTGCTGAAAGGTGTTGACGCGAGCCATGCTGACCGACATTGAGATCGCCCAGAGCGTAGAGCTGAAGCCCATAAAGGAGATTGGGGAGAAGTTGGGGCTTCTGGAGGAGGAGCTGGAGTTTTACGGCAGGTATAAGGCAAAGATCAGCGATAAGGCCATGAGCAGGCTGAAGGACCGCAGGGACGGTAAGCTGATACTTGTTACCGCCATTAACCCGACCCCCGCCGGAGAGGGGAAGACCACCACCACCGCCGGCCTGGGACAGGCTATGTCGAAGATAGGCAAGAATGCCATTATAGCTCTTAGAGAGCCTTCTCTGGGGCCTGTGTTTGGTATCAAGGGCGGCGCGGCCGGAGGCGGCTATGCCCAGGTGCTGCCCATGGAGGATATAAATCTTCACTTTACCGGGGATATGCACGCTATAACCTCGGCCAATAACCTGTGCTGCGCTATGCTTGACAACCATCTCCAGCAGGGGAACCCCCTGGGGATAGACCCACGGCGGATTCTCATCAAGCGCTGCCTTGATATGAACGACAGGGCCCTGCGCAACGTAATAGTTGGGCTGGGCGGTAAAATAAACGGCGTGCCCAGAGAGGATAACTTTATCATCACCGTGGCCAGCGAGGTCATGGCTATACTTTGCCTTGCAAAAGACACCGTGGACCTGAAGGAGCGACTGGGGAATATCCTCATAGCCTACGATTATGAGGGTAAGCCCGTCTATGCCCGGGATATCAAGGCCCAGGGAGCCATGGCCGCGCTTTTGAGAGATGCCATCAACCCCAATCTGGTGCAGACTATAGAGGGAACTCCCGCCATCATGCACGGCGGGCCCTTTGCAAACATTGCCCACGGCTGCAACTCTGTGCGGGCCACAAGACTGGCGTTAAAGCTTGCGGACTACTGCATAACCGAAGCGGGCTTCGGCTCTGACCTGGGGGCGGAGAAATTTATGGACATCAAGTGCCGCATGGCGGGGCTTGCGCCGGACTGCGTGGTGGTGGTGGCTACCGTGCGTGCCCTGAAATATAACGGCGGCGTACCGAAGGCGGAGCTCTCCACGGAGAACGTAGAAGCGCTAAAAAAGGGCATTGTGAATCTCAAGGCCCATGTGGAGAATATGCATAAGTTCGGCGTGCCGGTGGTGGTGGCTATCAACCGCTTCGGCACCGATACGGACGCGGAGCTGGGCGTAATAGACAGCTGCTGCAGGGAGCTGGGAGTCAGCTATGCCCTGTCCGAGGTATTCGGCAAGGGCGGTGAGGGCGGCAGGGAGCTGGCAAAGACCGTCTGCGACGTGATAGACTGCAAAAAATCCAAATTTGCGCCCATCTATCCCGACGATGCCCCGGTGGAGGAGAAGATAAACGCTATCGCCAGCAAAATTTACGGTGCGGCGGGTGTCGCTTTCACTAATCAGGCAAATAAGTCCCTGAAAGAGATAAAGGCTCTGGGCGGCGACAAAATGCCGGTCTGTATAGCAAAAACCCAGTATTCCCTCTCTGACGACCCAACCCTGCTGGGCAGGCCTACAGGGTTTACAGTGACGATCAGGGATCTGAAGCTGTCCTCCGGGGCGGGCTTTGTGGTGGCCTATGCGGGGGATATCATGACCATGCCCGGGCTGCCCAAGGTGCCGGCGGCGGAGAAGATTGACGTGGACGATAACGCGGTGATACATGGGCTGTTCTGACAAGGGGTTTTGTTTTACGACAAATTCGCCGGGCGAAACCCAGGCCCTTGGGGAGCGCCTTGCCCGCAGGCTCAAGGGTGGTGAAGTCATCGCCTTTACAGGTGGCATGGGGGCGGGAAAGACCGCCTTTACCCGGGGCTTGTCCATAGGCCTTGGGGCCGGGGACGTGGCAAGCAGCCCCACCTTCGCCATAGTGAACGAGTATAGGGGCAGGCTCACCCTGGAGCATTTTGATATGTACCGCATAGATACCTGGGAAAGCCTCTACTCCACCGGCTTTTTCGACTATCTGGACGCCGACCGGGTGCTGGCTATTGAGTGGAGCGAGAATATAGAAGGCGCGCTGCCGGAGGGCACGATATTTATAGACATATGCCCTGGGGACGCTGAGACACAGCGCATGATCACTATTAGAGGCTGGAGGGGGGAGCTTTAATGCTTATTCTGGGGATAGAATCCTCTGCGGGGCCGGCTTCGGCCGCCGTTGTGCAGGACGGGCGGCTGCTGGGGGAATTTTTTGTGAACACCAGGCAGACCCACAGCCAGACCCTTCTGCCCATGGTGAAGTCGTTGTTGGCAAATCTCAGCTTGAAGGTACGGGACCTGGACTGCATTGCCGTTGCCAACGGGCCTGGTTCCTTTACAGGAGTGCGCATTGGCGTAGCGTGTGTAAAGGGTATGGCCTTGCCGAACAATACTGCCTGCTGCGGTATTTCAACCTTGGAGGGGATCGCCTATGGCGGCGCTGGCCTTGTGGGCAGCATTATATGCGCGGCTATGGATGCCCGCTGCGGTCAGGTCTACAATGCGCTTTTTGAGGTGGAAGATACCGGCCTTGCCCGACTGACAGAGGACCGCGCCATATCCCTTGAGGAGCTGGGCCGGGAGTGCCGGAGCTATGGTGAACGGCTGGTGCTTTTCGGAGACGGCGCGCAGGTGTGCTATAAGGAGTTCGCCGCGTGGGGCGCAAGGCTGGCCCCGGAACCGGTGCGTTTCCAGCGTGCCGGCAGCGTGGCGCTGCTGGCAGGGGAACGGCAGTGGGTCACGGCGGGCGAATTGATGCCCGCATACCTGCGTATGCCCCAGGCGGAGAGGGAACTGAAAGCAAAACAGATGAATAGGGAGGATGTAAAATGAAACTTGCGGTAGGCTGTGACCACGGGGGCTTTGAGGTCCTGGAGAGTATTAGGGCGTATTTGAAAGAGAAGGGTATAGAGTATGTGGACTTTGGCACCCACAGCACGGACTCGGTGGATTATCCACTTATAGCCCTAAAGGTGGCGAAGGACGTGTCCGGCGGTGATGCCGATCTGGGGGTGCTGGTGTGCTCCACAGGTGTAGGCATCTCCATTGCCGCCAACAAGGTGGTGGGCATACGCGCCGCCGTTGTTACCAACGAGCTCTGCGCGGAGCTTACCCGCAAGGATAACAACGCCAATATCCTGTGCATGGGCGGCAAGGTGGTGGACGGCGGGACAGCGGTGAAAATACTTGACAAATTTATCAATACGGATTTTGAGGGCGGCCGCCACGCCCGCCGGGTGGGGCAGATAGCGGACATCGAAGCCGGAAGATTATAAAGGAGAAAATACCATGAAAAGTTATGATAATGTTTTTGTTATGGACCACCCGCTCATCCAGCACAAGCTGACCTTCCTGCGAAGTGTTGACACGGGCACCAAGGAGTTCAGGGAGCTTGTCAGCGAGATAGCCACCCTCATGTGCTATGAGGCCACTCGGGACCTGCCCCTTATGGACGTAGAGACGGTGACCCCCATGCAGAAGACCACCACCAAGGTGATAGCCGGGCGCAAGCTGGCCTTTGTGCCAATACTCCGGGCGGGCCTGGGCATGGTGGACGGTATGCTGAACCTGGTGCCCTCTGCAAAGGTTGGGCATATTGGGCTATATCGGGACCACGACACCCTGAAGCCGGTGGAATACTATAATAAGCTGCCCCAGGACATCACCGAGAGGGACGTTATCGTGCTGGACCCCATGCTGGCCACCGGCGGCTCGGCCATGGACGCCATCACCCTTGTGAAGCGCAGCCACCCAAAGAGTATCAAGTTCCTGTGCATAATCGCCGCCCCTGAGGGTCTGGAGGTCCTGACAAAGACCCACCCGGATGTGCAGATATACTGCGCGGCGGTGGACGAGAAGCTCAACGAGAACGGCTATATCCTGCCGGGGTTGGGGGACGCAGGGGACAGGATTTTCGGTACACTGTAAACGGGGCTTTTCATTTTCCCATATCTGTGGTATAATATACATTATGGTGTATAACTGCCGTATAATCTGAGAATAAGGAAGCGTTTGGATGAGCGAGATCATGACCTGTCCCATCAGCGAGACCGTTGTGCTGAAAAGCTTTATAGACCCCAGCTTCAAGACCATGCGGGTGTCTGTGAATATGCTTTTGCCGATTGACAAGGCCACGGCGGCGAAGTATGCCCTGCTGCCCGCCCTTGTGAGCCGTGCCACCCGGGAGTACCCGGACTACACCGCGCTGGGCCGCCGGCTTGCGGAGCTCTATGGGGCGAGCCTGGGCTCGGGGGTGCAGAAGATAGGGGAGTATCAGGCCCTGGGGCTGTCCGTGGGGGGCATAGCCAGTCGGTATGCCCTTGACGGAGAGGATATGTTTCAAAAGCTGACAGGCCTCTTATTCAGCGTGCTTTTTGACCCGCTGAAGGAGGAGGACGGCTTGTTCCCCCTGGACGGCTTTACCCAGGAGAAGCGGCAGCAGCTGGAGCAGAAGGACGCGGAGTTCAGCGACAAGATGATATATGCCCACCAGCGATGCCACGAGCTGCTTTTTGAGGGCAGGCCCGCAGGTCTGGACCGCTTGGGCAGTAGGGAGGAGATAGAGGCCTTGACCTGTGAGGAGCTGAAAGGGGCTTGGGAGGAACTGCTGGAGAACGCCAGGTTCGAGATATTCGCCCTGGGCGACTGCCGGCCCGACGTGGAAGCTATCAGGGAAAGGTTTTCCAAAGTAGGTCATGCCTATAAGCTGGGTCAGGTGGCCTATGAGCCGCCGGAGCTGCGGAGGGTTACCGAGCGCCAGCCTGTTTCCCAATCAAAGCTGGCCATGGCTTTCCGGGCCAAGGTCCCCAAAGAGGAGCGGCTGCTGTTCCAGCTGATGAGCGCTGTGCTGGGTGAGCCCACCAGTTCCAAGCTGTTCCAGAACGTTAGGGAGAAACAGGGCCTTTGCTACTATTGCGACAGCACCTTCTCGTGGGTCAATAACGCGCTGTTTATTGAGAGCGGAGTGGAGACCGAAAACCTTGAGCGGACAGAGGAGGCCATACTGGCCCAGCTTACCGCCCTGCAGAGGGGCGAGGTCACGAAGGAGGAGCTGGAATACGCAAAGCTCTATATGCGCAACAGCCTGCGTTCGGTGCGGGATACCCTTCACAGGGTGGAGGGCTGGTATTTGGGCCGTGCCTTTGATCAGCCGGACCTGTCGCCGGAGCGGGCGGCGGACCTTCTGATGGAGTACACCGTGGAGGACGTGGTGGAGGCCGCGAACCGCCTTGAGCCGGCGGTCATCTACAAGCTGAAGGGAGGCGGGGAGTGATGGAGCTGAAAAGGGTTGAGAGTGCGCGGACCGGCGACTTTTACTATAAGGGCCGTCACCCTTCGGGGCTGGATATCTATCTGTACCCCAAGGAAAACGGCCGGAGCACCCGGGCGGTGTTTGGAACAAAGTACGGCTCTATTGACAACTGTTTCCAGCGCAGTGACGAGGCTTCGGCGGAGACCTTCCCCGAGGGTATTGCCCACTATCTTGAGCACAAGCTGTTTGAAAGCGAGGACGGCGACGCCTTTGCGCGCTATGCCGAGACCGGCGCCAACGCCAACGCCTTTACGGGTTTTGAGTCCACCTGCTACGTGTTCTCCTGCACAGATAGGCTGTACGACTCACTGCGCATACTGCTGGACTTTGTGCAGTCGCCATATTTCACAGAGGAAACCGTGGCGAAGGAGCAGGGGATAATTGGGCAGGAGATAAAAATGTATGAGGATCTTCCCGGATGGAGAGTGTTCTTTAATTATCTTCAAGCCATGTACCACAGCCACCCTGTGCGCAAGGACGCGGCCGGAACCATAGAGAGTATAGCTGAGATTACCCCTGAACACCTGTACCGCTGTTATAATACTTTCTATAATCTAAATAATATGGCCCTGGTGCTCTCCGGAAAATTTGATGTGGATAAGGTAATTACTGTCTGTGACGAGATGCTGAAGCCCTCCCCGCTTATAAGCGTAAAGAGGGTATTCCCAAAAGAGCCGGATACCGTTGTCCGGCCATTTATAGAGCAGAAGCTGTCGGTAGCTATGCCAGTCTTCCAGTTCGGCTATAAAGAGGACGCAAAAAAGCCCCGCAAAGAAACAGACATGGCGGCTATGAGCGCTCTTCTGGCTATATTGGCCTCCGACGCCTCGCCGATGTTCCGTAAGCTTTTAGACCAGGGACTGATAAACGAGACCAGCTTTAGCCGGGATTATTTTGAAGGCTCCGGCTATGCTACAGTCATGTTCGGCGGAGAATCCAGGGACCCAGAGGCGGCCGCGGAACTTATCCGCAGCGAGGTGGCAAGGCTTCAAAAAGAGGGGATCACAGAAGCAGATTTCCGATGGGCCAAACGAAGCTTGTATGGTGAGAGTATCTCAGCCTTGAACCATGCGGCGGGGATAGCCAGCTGGGTCATTGATTTTGCCTTTAAGGGCATGGAGCTCTTTACCTACATTGACGCGCTGGCCGGGCTTACGCTGCCACAGGTCCGTCAAAAGCTGGAGACACTACGCGACGACCGCAGCGTGCTGTCGGTGATATGGCCAATATAGCCTTTAGAGAAAGGATGGGTTTATCAGGTGGAGCACATTGTTGAATTTCCCGGAATGGGGATAAGCGTCAAGGTCAACGAGGTGGCGCTTACGCTTACTGAGAGCTATAGCATTCGCTGGTATGGGGTGATAATTGCCTTGGGATATCTGCTGGCGGTGCTGTATGCCTGGCGGAGCGTAAAGAAAATGAATATCAGCATGGACAAGCTTATTGATGCGGTGATAGCCGGCACCATTGGCGGAATTGTTTTCGCCAGACTCTATTATGTGGTGTTCTATTATGACAGCACGGGCCATAATAGGTATTTTGAAAACCCGATAGATATCCTCAAGATACATGATGGTGGAATTGCCATATACGGCGGCGTTATAGGCGCTCTGCTTATCGGCGGCCTTGTGGCCAAATGGCGGGGGCTTCGGGTGCCGGCGGTGCTTGATATAGCCTGCCTTGGCTTTCTTATCGGCCAGGGTGTGGGCCGCTGGGGAAACTTCGTGAACCAAGAGTGCTTCGGCGGGCCCACGGATCTGCCCTGGGGCATGGTGAGCGACAATACCGGCGGCGTGGCCGTGCACCCCTGTTTTTTGTATGAATCTCTCTTGTGTCTCCTGGGATTTGTGCTGCTGCATATCTTCACAAGAAAGTATCGGCGGTATGACGGACAGACCTTTATTCTGTACCTTATCTGGTACGGCGTGGTGCGCTTCTTTATTGAGGGCACCCGCACGGACAGCCTTGTGCTGTTCCCGGGGGGACCCAAGACGTCCCAGCTGGTGGCGGCGGGCTGTGTGCTGGTGGGAGTAATACTGCTCATAGTGTTCCGCAATAGGAACGACCTCTCCGGCTGCGGCAACAGGCATGTGATGGAGTCGGTGGGGCTGATAAAGGCAGAGGTGGATCCCTCCTTGCAGGCCAGCACCATTTTCGGGGATCTTCCGCCCTTTGAGGAGACCGGGGATAAGAAGGAGGAGAACGAAAGCGAGGACCGGGAAAAGCCGGATAAAGCCAAGAAGAAGGATAAAAAGGAAAAGGAAAGAGGGTGAGAGCATGGCTCTGCGCATAGACGGAAAGGCCGTTGCGGCCAAGGTGAAAGCCAGGGCTGCTGAGGAAACTGCCGCGCTGAAGGAGAGAGGCATTGTTCCAGGCCTTGCGGTGGTGATAGTTGGCAGCGACCCGGCCTCTAGGGTTTATGTAAACAACAAGAAGAAGGCCTGTCAAGAGACGGGTATATACTCGGAGGAGTATGCCCTGCCGGAGGAGACCAATCAGGAGGAGCTGCTGGCCCTGGTGGATCGGCTGAATAAGGAACCGAAGATAAGCGGCATACTAGTTCAGTCTCCGCTGCCAAAGGGGCTGGAGGAATCCGCGCTGGTGGAGGCCATAGACCCGCAGAAGGACGTGGACGCGTTCCACCCTTATAATGTGGGCAAGCTTATGCAAGGCAGGCAGATCTTTCTGCCGTGTACCCCGGCAGGGGTCATCGAGCTGCTGCACTCTGCGGGAGTGGAGATTGCTGGGAAGGATTGCGTGGTGATAGGCCGCAGCGACATTGTGGGCAAGCCTATGGCAATGCTCCTTATGCAGAATAACGGCACGGTCACTGTATGCCATAGCAGGACCAGGGAACTCTCCGATATCTGCCGCAGGGCGGATATCCTGGTTTCAGCGGTGGGCAAGGCCGGTTTTGTTACCGGGGACATGATAAAGCCTGGAGCGGCGGTGATAGACGTGGGCATGAACCGGGATGAAAACGGAAAGCTTTGCGGCGATGTGGTATTTGCCGAGGCAGAGAAAATAGCCGGGTGCATAACCCCTGTCCCCGGAGGGGTAGGGCCGATGACCATCGCTATGCTTATGCAGAACACCGTCACTGCGGCAAAGCTGCAAAACGGCATAGGCAGAAACTAAAGGGAAAGGAGCGGCCGGGCGTCCCGGGCCGTATGGCACAGTTATGGGTAAAATTCTGGAAAAGATCCGCTCGCCCCAGGACCTTCGGCAGCTGAGCCGCCAGGAACTGGAGACGCTCTGTGAGGAGATGCGGGAGGTCATAATCCGAACGGTGTCCGACAACGGCGGGCACCTGGCCTCGAACCTTGGGGTAGTGGAGCTGACCGTGGCCCTGTGCCTGACTTTTTCGCCGCCCAAGGACTCCATCGTTTGGGACGTGGGCCACCAGAGTTACCCCTATAAGCTTCTCACCGGGCGCTATTCGGAGTTTTCCACACTGCGCCGGGAGGGGGGGCTCTCCGGCTTTCCTAACCGAGAGGAGAGCCCATGTGATAGTTTTACCAGCGGCCACAGCAGCGCTTCTATTTCCTCGGCCCTGGGCCTTTCAGAAGCCTGCCGTCTACAGGAGGATGACAGCCGGGTGGTGGCCGTCATTGGCGACGGAGCCCTTACCGGGGGTCTGGCCTTTGAGGGACTAAATAATGCCGGGCAGTTCCGGCGCAATCTTATCGTGATACTAAACGACAATACCATGTCTATTTCCAAAAACGTGGGGTCCCTGGCGAGATACCTGACATATATGCGCACAAAGCCCGGCTATATCAAGGCAAAGAGCAGCGTCGAGGACGCGCTTGGGCGTGTGCCGCTGGTGGGTAAGCCCATTGCAAGGCTCATGCGCCGAGCCAAGAGCAATATCAAAAAGCTGCTTTATAACTCCACTATTTTCAGCGATCTGGGCTTTGCCTATTACGGTCCCTTTGACGGCCACAATATAAAGGAGCTTTCTGAGACCCTGGAGGCCGCGAAGCTGCTGAAAAAGCCTGTGCTTATCCATGTGCGCACCTATAAGGGCAAGGGCTACCAGTACGCCGAACAGTCGCCTACCTTGTACCATGGGATATCCGGTTTTAACGTGGACACCGGTGACCCAGGGGAGAAGGCCCAGACCTTTTCCGACGTGTTCGGTCAAACTCTGTGCAGGCTGGCGGAGAAGGACGAGAAAATATGCGCCATCACCGCCGCCATGGCCGAGGGCACGGGGCTGGCGGGTTTCCGTCAGCAGTTCAAGGGACGCTTTTACGACGTGGGCATCGCGGAGGAACACGCCGTGACCTTTGCCGGAGGGTTGGCGGCGGGGGGGATGCTGCCGGTGTTTGCCGTATACTCCACCTTTTTGCAGAGGTGCTATGACCAGCTGATACACGACGTTGCTCTCCAAAAGGTCAAGGTTTTATTGGCGATAGACCGGGCGGGTATTGTGGGCGAGGACGGCATGACCCACCAGGGGCTGTTCGATGTGGCCTTTCTCAGGACGGTACCGGGGGTGACACTCTATTCGCCCGCCTATTTTGGGGAGCTTAGAGAGCAGACGGCGTATTTGGCAGAGAAGGGCCGAGGTCTTTGCGCCATACGCTATCCCCGTGGAAGGGAGTTATATAAGCCCGTATACTTCCATAGCGGCACGGAGTCCTACTTTGTATACGGCAGCCACAGCGCTGAGATATGTATCGTCACCTATGGTAGGCTGTTTTCTTTCGCAGCCGAAGCTGCGGACAAGCTCGGGGCCCGGGGCATAGGTGTGAAGCTGCTGAAGCTCAACAGGGTGATACCGATAGCTGCTGACGCTGTCAGTGAGGTCCTTGACTGCCGTCAGGTGTTCTTCTTTGAGGAGGGCATACGTCAGGGAGGGGTGGGCGAGTATTTTGCCGCTCTGCTGCTGGAGGGCGGCTTTGCCGGCCGGTACGTGCTGAGGGCCATAGACCAGCCCTTTATAAAGCACGCGCCCATGTTCCGAGCATTGGAGCAGCTGGGTTTGAGTACAGGGGGCATCTGTAGGACAGTGCTTGAGCACTACAAAGAGGAGGGAGCTGAATTTGCCGAGAAAGAGGCTTGATATGTTGGTTATGGACCGGGGACTTGCCACCAGCAGAGAGCGTGCAAAGGCGCTTATCATGGCTGGGGACGTATATGTGGACAACCAGAAAGCCGACAAGCCCGGGGACCTCTACCCGGAGGAGGCGCACGTTGAGTGCCGGAGCAGCGGGCTCAGGTATGTGAGCCGGGGCGGGTTGAAGCTGGAGAAGGCCATAGCCGCGTTCGGGATTGAGCTCTGCGGGCTTACCTGCATGGACATTGGGGCCTCCACCGGCGGCTTTACGGATTGTATGCTGCAAAACGGGGCAGCAAAAGTATATGCGGTAGACGTGGGGCATGGACAGCTGGACTGGAAGCTAAGGACAAATGAAAAAGTGATTTGTATGGAAAAAACCAATTTCAGGTATATGCTCCCCTCAGCGATTAGCGATACCCTTGATTTCGCATCGGTGGATGTATCGTTCATTTCCCTTACCAAAATACTGATTCCAGCCAGAAATCTGCTGAAAGACCAGGGGCAGATGGTTTGCCTGATCAAACCCCAATTTGAAGCAGGCAGGGAGAAAGTGGGGAAAAAAGGGGTAGTCAGAGAACCGGAAACACATAGGGAAGTCATCGGCAAGGTGATGAATTTTGCACACTGTATCGGATTCCATGTATTAGGGCTTAGCTTTTCACCGGTGAAGGGACCGGAAGGAAATATTGAATATTTGCTCCATATCGAAAAGAAAAAAGAAATACCGGAGGAAATACTGGATTGGACACAGGCCCAGGGAGAGCGGCAATTGGTTCGGATAGCGGAAGAAGAAAATGGATTGTCCTATAGTCCGGAAATGAAAGAACTGATTGGACGGACGGTAGAAGAAGCCCATAGGGCGCTATAGGGATGGAAAATTAATGAATCATTTTTATATTATTACAAACGGGCACAAAGACTGCAACCTGGAGAAGACGAGGGATATCAGAGGATATCTGGAAGCCAGGAAGAAGAAATGTACCATACAGATAAAAGAGTCCGGGAAAGAACAGGAATATACCGATGTGGCGCAGATTCCGGAGGACGTGGACTGTATTCTCGTATTAGGCGGAGATGGAACCCTTTTACAGGCGGCCAGGGATATTATCCAAAGGGATATCCCGCTGCTGGGGATTAATTTAGGCACCTTGGGGTATCTGGCCGAAATCGAAGAAACGGGAATGGATGCCGCTATGAATCAGCTTTTAAGCGGTGAATATGAGGTGGAACAGCGGATGATGTTAACAGGCAGGATTGTCCGTGGGGGCATTCATCAACAAAAGCATAAGGAAAACGGACTGCCTGCATATAAAACGGAAAACTCTTACGCATTAAATGATATTACGATTACAAGGAGCGGCTCTTTGCAAATTATCCGATTCCGGATATGTGTAAACGGACAATTTTTGAATGAATATCACGCGGATGGGGTGATTGTAGCAACCCCCACGGGTTCCACAGGATACAATCTTTCCGCAGGAGGACCTATTGTGGAACCAAAGGCTGAGCTGCTTTTAATAACGCCCATCAGCCCCCATACATTGAATACCAGAAGTATCATTCTGGCGCCGGAGGACAAGATAGAGATAGAGATAGGAGCCGGGAGGGAAGAATCTGTGCAGCAGGTTGAAGTCAATTTTGATGGAAGCCATAATGTAATGTTGTATACCGGAGATAAGGTGGAGATTGAACGGGCGGAAACAACGACCGGTATAGTAAAGCTG
>ERZ777305.1899-NODE-1899-length-20796-cov-4.936647_pt1 | contig 20796 bp, 26 predicted proteins | sample MGYA00374965_ERZ777305 | MGnify/ENA primary metagenome ERZ777305 (study PRJEB29328, sample SAMD00013331) | mouse gut metagenome | study: EMG produced TPA metagenomics assembly of the Metagenome analysis of fecal microbiota from mouse which was promoted... | reverse complement strand
AATATATGTTTTGCTGACTATATTGTAATGAATCTGAATAACATGGTGAAGCCAAATGATATGACCTTGCAGTAAAGTAATAACGGTCTGGCTCGCCCCATCTCTCCGCACCGAACCCTCCTCCTGCGCCTGCGGCTACGGATTCGGGTTCGGTGCGGAAGGATGGGGCGAGCAAAAAAACACATATTTCCAACTCATTTTAGTTTCTTATTGAAATGAAACTAAAATAAACCTATAATATTAGAAGCTTGGGGTATAGACAAGCGGTAAGTCAGCAGACTCTGAATCTGTCATGCATTGGTTCGAATCCAATTACCCCAGCCATATCATATTTCGTTGAACTTATTGGCAATTCATAATAGGTTCTTTTTTTATAGATATTTTGTTTTATAGCAAATGTAATGCTTTCTTTAAATAAATTTGTTTATTAAAGAACTAATACGATTAATATTCATTGCTCTAGTAAGCTGTATAGGTTCATAAAAAGTATATATTACCGCTCCGCAAACACCAGCGATTAGAATTAAAAATGCTGGATGTAATTTCCCTTTTGTTAATTTGTATAAGACATATAGCGCTATAAATAAAATCAAACTTACATAATCAAAACTTGTAACTTTCACAACATCATTACTAACTATTCCTTTAGGAGCAAAAATACTGCTAAATAAGAACCATAATCCAGTAGATAAAATCATTCCTATAATTATTGGATTAATACCTTCAATTATTTTTCTTATATATTTGTTAGAGGAAAAAGTTTGAAACAAAGAGGCAATTAATAGAATTATTAAAAGCGAAGGAGTTACAACACCCAAAGTAGCACATAAAGAACCAAGAATAGAATATCCTGCACCTAACTCAGCACCAGATACCGTTGATCCAATAAAAGTAGCAATATTAATAGCAAATGGACCTGGAGTGGATTCACTAACTGCAATTAATTGCGTTAACATTTCTTCATCAATCCATCCGTTGGCTAACATTTCTGATTCAATTAGTGGTATCATCGCGTGACCTCCACCAAATGTGAATATGCCTATTTTAAAAAATATCAAGAATAATTTAAGAAGTATCATTTTAATGTCCTCTTTAACTCATTGCTGCTCTCTTCCACAACTTCTTTTTGCATTGAAATGCCGCATAAACCTATTGATATTCCAAATCCTAGCAAAATAATATTAATAGAAGAAAAATCAATATTAAGCAATTTCAACGCGAACATAAACACTGTTGTAATTACAAACAAAATACAAGCCATTGCAGTTTTTGGCATTTTCTTAAAGAGCTTTTCAGCTGCAGATATAATTAAAACTGCAACAGCAGCTTGTATACCTATAAACGCATTTTTAATCCATTCAATACTTATAAATTTTTCAAAGAACAATGATATAACAAAAATTATGACAAAAGATGGAATAACTAGAAATAAAGTTGAAAGTAAAGCACCAACTATTCCACCAACTTTATAGCCAACATAAGTTGCAGTATTCACTGATACAGGGCCAGGAGTAGATTCTGATATAATTAAAACTTCCATTATTTCTATATCAGTAAGCCATTTCTTCTTTTCTACTATTTCTCTTTGTATCAAAGGAAGCATTGCGTATCCTCCACCAAATGTAAATAGTCCTATTTTAAAAAACACACTAATAAGACTTAGCGCCTTCTTCGCGGTAATTTTACCATGAGACATTTTTATCTTTTGATAGAAATTATATAGCCTTCCTTTTTTCATCGTTTTTTATTATAACAAAAATTTTTTTCTATTTCTATTTACTATAGATTATTACAATTATTTATAGAAGTATATTCGTTCGTGTACATTTAGATACTAAACGAAATACAAATTAGATACATTTAGATACAAAACCGGGTACATTTTTGGCCAAAGTGTGTACAAAACGAGATACATTTAGATGCAAAAAGATACAAAATGAGATACATTTTTAAATTTGATAATGCACATAAAGATACATATTATGTGCATTTAGATACAAAATGAAATACACATTAGGTACATTTAGGTACAAAATTGGGTACATTTTTGACCAAAGCGTGTACAAAACGAGATACATTTAGATACAAAGAGATACAAAATGAGATACATTTTTAAAATCATAGTAGGCTCTTTAACTTATCGAAAACGGGCTTTTTTTATTTCTTGCTATTCTTTTTTCGTCCAGTTTTTTTCGTGTTTTTCTTTTTTCAACAAAATTCGACAAAATTCGACAATGCAAAATGTGAAAATAACCATCTATAGAGGTGATGGACATGAAATATAATGATATTCTTCAATCCATTATAGATGGCTTTAAGTTAATAAAAGAAGAGGACGAAAAAATAGGTTTTATAAACGAAAAGCAAATTCTTTTCTTGTCTAATGATGAGTCATTCCATGGAAAAAGCTATAAAGAAGCTAAGCTTATTCGAAAAGGACAAAGAAAGAATATAATAATGGCCAGTTCGAAAGGACAAATGGTAAGTCTTTTACCCCTTGTTTTTGATAATAGCATAATATCTGTTTATGCAATTTTTTCTAAACCACATAGATTAGATGAATTACAAAAACTTGTTTTAGAATCTATTGAAGGGATATTAAAAAAAGTCGACGCAATCGAAGATGGTACGATTAAGCTTGATTTAGATAATATTAAACCTAAAGAGGTTAAGAAGGAGGAATCAAACAAAAAAGTCGATAATGAAAAGAAGAAAAAGGTTCTAACTCCTCGCTTATTAAAAGAACTAGTTATCGAAAAAGATTTTGATTATATTCGTGCATGGTTATTTATATCACCTTTTTCAAATTACAATGAATTCAGCAGCAAATTAAAAACTTTCTTTTCTACTAGCGAAATGGAGCATGTATCTGATGGACTTATAGTTTTTTCTAAAGTAAACCCAAGTGAAAGCATCAATGATTTTATTGATAAATCTAATTCTAAAGTGCTCTGTTCTTATCGTTTTGATATCAATTATAAGAGTAGAATACTTCCAACACTTAAATCTTTGACATATGTTCCAAACCCCAAAAAAGAATCTGGAATAATAAAATTTGAAGATAACGAAGAAAAAGCGAGCATTATTCTTTCATATTTAAATAACCCCTACCTCTATTATCAAGAAATAAAAACTCTTCATAATTTAGAAAAAAATCCAAATCTGTATAAATCATTTACTACATATGTTAGTACAAGATTTAATTTTAATAGAACTTGTGAACTACTTAAAGTACATAGAAATACGATTTATAATCGTTTAAAAAAGATATTTGAATTGTTTCATAAAGATCCTGATAGTGAAGCTACTTACTATTCCTTATATTCACTATATATCCTTTCACAATCAATAAGAGATTGTTTTTTACCCGATATCACATCAAAAGATGTAGCTCATTTATGATATGTTTGATTGCTATTTATTTTAAAAACTCGATAAATCTGTTCCATCATCAATAGCAAGCACATCGGATGTACAAAAGTTAAATCGGACAGTTTCAAACATAAGTCAGCTCTTCTTCTTAATTTATCACTAAGCCCATAAGATGATCCTATAACAATCTTTATTCTGCTCTTATTGTTCTTTTCACTATTTATATAATTTGCAAGTTCAATTGAGTCAAGACTTCTACCATGTAAATCACAAAGTATCAATAAATCCTGTTGATCAATTTTAGACAAGACGCTTTCAGCTTCTTTATCTAATCCATTAATAATTTCCTTTTCACTAGGTTCTTTTTTATATGTCACATCATCAAAAAAACAAATTTCAACATCACAAAATGGTCTTAATAATGTTTTATACTTTGAAATACCTTCTAAAATATAATCTTCTTTGATTTTACCTATCAAATAAAAAGAAACTCTCACTTCACCAACTCCTTAATTAGAGTCTCTTCATTTTGCTTTAAACATAAAACCTTTATTCTTTCATCAACTCTTCCGGTCTGAGCCAAAAAAACTTCATTATATGCTTTAAGAACCAATTCTTCTGTATTACATTCTTCAGATAAATGTGCGAACATCAAAACTCTTGTTTTGTTTCCAACAAAAGAAGTTAAATAATATGCTGAATCGATATTATTCAAATGTCCTTTATCAGACATATTTCGACGAATCAAATATAAAGGTCTATTTGAATTAAGCTCCATATTTGAATCGTGATTAGCTTCAATAATATAAAACTCGGCATTACTAACTAAATCCATAACTTCAGTAGAAATAAAACCAGTATCAGTTATATACACAAGTTTTTCATTTGTATAACTTGAAGAAATCAAATATCCATAACAAGGGACATCATGGCTAAGCTTTAAAGGGATAACTTCTAATGTATTAAAACGATAAATAACACTTGGACTTAGCGAATTGTTTTTGCTATTAACACATACCTCAGGTCCATAAATCTTATCATCATCAAAAATACTCAAGTACTTCGTGTGGTCACTGTGTGAATGAGTAATTAAAATAGCCGAAATATCATCAAAACCTTTACCAAAAGAAGTCAAAGCCTTCTTTATGCGTTTTAAACTTATTCCCGCATCAATTTGTATCAATGTTTTTCCATCATAAACTAAAGTAGCATTTCCTCTACTTCCCGAGCCAACATTGTTAATTATCATTAAGTATGTCCTCCATACTTAAATCAGGTATTTCAAAATGACAATGTGGTTTATCAAATTCAAATTCAACGATTCCAGTTCGACCGTTTCTATTTTTTGCAATGTTTAAAATAACCTTAGATATAGGGCTGACTTCAGTATCAGCAGGAGAAGGAACCTCTGTTTCATCCTTCTTTTTACTATCATCATCATTTCGATAATAATCTGGACGATATAAAAGGAAGACCTGGTCGGCGTCTTGTTCAATTGCACCAGATTCTCTTAAGTCCCATAACTCAGGCGAGTGATTTTTTCTTTGATCAACACCACGTGATAACTGACTTAAGGCCAAAACTGGTATGGCAAGTTCTTTGGCAAGTCCTTTTAAACTTGCAGAAATCTGCGCAACTTCTTGCTGTCTATTACCATCTTTTCTAGTGACATCTGGAACTATTAAACCTATATAGTCGATAACGATTAAACTTAAATTCGGACAGGCAGCCTTAAGCTTTCTCGACTTAGCTAATATATCAGATAATTTTTGGCCTGGAGAATCATCGATAAATATAGGAAGATTCTTTAATCTATCAATTCCTTTATAAACAGCAGTTTTATTAGATAAAACTTCTTCGCTCTTATCATTCTTTTCTTCAAATACCTGATGAATTCCTTTTCCATCAACCATCGATCTATTTTGAAGCATTCTCATCGCGATTTGTTTTTTATCCATTTCCAAAGAAAAAATACCAACAGCACGATTCTTCAAAGCAACATTTAGAGCAAAATTAATCGCAATAGCCGTTTTACCAACTGATGGTCTTGCAGCTAGAATACATAGATATCCTGGCTGAAATCCTTCAGTAATACGATCAAACTCATCAAAACCAGTATAGACATTGTTAGTTGGATTTTTAAAATCAACAGCCATCTGCTCTAGTGCATCACTGATTTTAGAAAACTCAGTCACTTCCCTCTGTCTTGTAATCGAAACAATTTGCTGCTCAACTTGACCTAAAAAGACTGAAAAATCTAAAGCTTTTTCATTATAAATATTCTTAAAAGTATCAAAAGTAACAATACATTTACGAACTAAAGTAGCATTCTTTATTTTACGGATATACGAATCCAAATTAGTATTTCCTATTGCTGCCGCTTGTAAATATTCAATATGACTCTCTCCACCAGCCTTGCTCTTTTCTTTTGACTTAGCTAGATGGTCAATGACGGTTGCAATATCAAGATCAAATGGTCGATGACTTGCTTCTTTAACAAAAGCATCATAAATTTCCTTAAGCGCACGAAAAACAACTTTATTTTTAGGATTTAAAAAATCATCCTCACTTAGTGATTCCATTACCACGCGCGATTCATTAGGAAAAGATAAAACATTTCCTAAAACAGCGTTCTCAATTGAAAAATCCTCATTGCTCACTGCTTCTTCTTCTCCTTAACATGAATGTGAATAGTTGAAACCACACCCTTATATAATTCAATATTCATTTCACCTGTACCAAAATAAGTCACAGGTTCAGCTTTAATAAATCTTTTTTTATCAACAGAAAAACCTCTCTGTCTTAATTCATTCTCTATTTGCTTTAAAGAAATCTGACCAATCATATATCCATTTCTTCCAGCAGTAGCTAAAAACTCAAGTGTAACTTTATCAAGTTCCTCTTTGACCTTAAGAGCTTCTTGCCTTAAAGCTTCCTGTCTAGAAGCTTCGTCAGCTTGTTCTTTATTATAATCTTTAACAGCTTGTTCATTAAAAAGTCTTCCATATCCACGAGGTATGATAAAATTAGCACCAAAGCCATCACTAACATCAACAACATCGCCTTTTTTTCCAACTTTTTTCAAGTCTTTAAGCATTAAAACCTTCATATCACTACCTCCTTTTTTATCTTATCACAAAAAATTAAAACTTCATATAAAAAAGTAATAATACTTGGTTAGATGTCAAAGTTAATGCAACCTCATACCATTTACCCAATTTCATCAATACACTTCACTTTCTCATAGGGAGTTAAAATCTTTGCATAATAAATATCATGTTACTTTTTCTTCTTAAAGGAGGTTTCATTTATGTAGATCTTGAAGGAAAAAGCCAAATTCTTTCTTCTTTCTTTTGATGACAGTATGTCTATTCAAGCTTACCTTAACAAAAGAATATCATTAAATCTAGTTGCTGCAGATTTCATATCAAATTATTTTAGCGTTTTAGACTCGGCATTAACTTCAATGTGTCTTTCAAACAATGTAACTAACATCTCTATTTTATTGCGTCAAACAACTTATCATGTAACAAACAATTCAATGATGCAAAGTCAAAACTTTTCTACTTTATTATAAAAAAGTCTTCTTAATAGCAGAAAAAGTGCTATACTTTAAACAAATAAAAATGGAGGGAACCTATGAAACTTGCCGAAGCATTACAAGAAAGAGCTGATGTTAATAGAAACATTGAACAATTGTCCGAAAGATTAGAGCTTAACGTTCTAGTCCAAGAAGGAGAACAAACCGTTGAAGATCCAATCAAACTTAAAAAAGAGCTTGATTCTTCAATCGAACGTTTAGCGTATCTTATTTTTCATATTAATCTTACAAATTCTACAATAAAAATAGGAGATAAAACTATTACAGAATTAATAGCAGAAAAAGATGCACTCAATCTAAAAATATCTACATACAAAGATATTGTTGATGCTGCGAGCAGAACAACACATAGAGCTAGAAACTCAGAAATTAGAATTTTAGCAGCTATTAATGTAAGCAAGTGGCAGGCAGAAATTGATAAAATGTCTAAAGAATTGAGATTACTAGATAATAAATTACAAGAAACTAACTGGAGTACTGATTTAATTTAATCAAAAAGTTGTTAGCAAGATCAGGGCGATTGTTACGCAGCAATTGCGAAAGTTGCAAAAGATTATACTTGTCGGGAGCACAGAAGAGTATGTGTCAAATATGAATCGTTATACTCCAATCGAGCACACGCGTATAGAATAATATTTATTTTTATTACCTAACTTTGACTGATATTGCGAGGGTTTGGGAACGGGGATATATTTTTGTATAAATACTTTTAATCATTTAATAATGCATTACTCCATATTTCAACTAGTTTTTCTAAACTAAATTGAGCATTAGCAGGTGAAGTTGATGGCAAAAAACAAGCCATATAAACTAAATCATCAAAGTTCTTTTTAAAAATCTTCTCAGAAAGTTTACCATTCGTAATAATCATTTTTATTTTCGTATTTTTTATTATTGCCCTTAAATCATTAACTACATAATTATGTATACTCAAATCACTCGATCCTTTAATATAGCAAGACTTAACAGTATCAAATAATCCAATATGCAATTTTTTAAGTATAGTCTTTTTATCATTTATGCTAGCATCATATAATGATACATTAAAAACTCTATCCAAGACTTTATAAAACCTATTCTGTGGATGCATATAGTAAAATTCCTCTGCTCTTGATTTTACACTCGGAAATGATCCTAAAATTAATATTTTAGTATCAGCAAACACAAAAGGAGGAAGTCCTTCAACAAGTCTTTCATTATCATCCATATTATTCCTTGTATTTATGCAAAAACCTTGCTGCATTATCTAATGCGGTCTTCTCAATAGCACTGAGTTCACCTGTTTTAATCTCATTAATCATCTTTCTTTCAACTTCATTCCAAACCCTGTTTTTTAATAAATCAGGTCGTCTTTCAATCGTTAACTTAATAGCTTGTTTTTTATGATAATAATCAACAGCCTCATGATTTCCCGTTAAAAGAATATTCGGAACACTTTTGCCTTCAAAAACAATTGGAAAAGTATACTGTGGATACTCTAAAAGATTCTCATCCGTAAAAGATTCATCAACTGTCGATTCTTCACTTATAGCACCAGGAAGAAGTCTTACAACACTATCAACAATAACCATCGAAGCAAGCTCTCCTCCAGTTAATACATAATCACCTATAGAAACAATCTCATCAACATATTTCTCAAATCTAAAATCAATTCCTTCATAATGACCACATACAATAATCAAATGCTTCTTTGAACTATAGTCACATGCAGTTTCATGAGCATAATGCTTTCCCGTAGGAGCTAGAAGAACGATGTGACTTTCTTTAGTTTTAACGCTTCTTAAAGCTGCAACTAGTGGCTCAAGCTTCATTATTAATCCTGCTCCACCACCAATAGGACGATCATCAACTCTTTTCGTTTTGTCCTTAGAAAAATCTCTAATATTAACTAACTCAATATCAACAATTCCTCTAGAAATACTTCTTCCGATAATGCTAGAATTTAAAAAATTTTCATACATCTCAGGAAATAAAGTCAATATGCTTATTTTCATAATAAAGTCTCCTCTCCTAATTGAGTCAAAATAACCCTTTTATCTTTAAAATCAATTTTTTCAACAAATCTATTTTTGATATAAGGAACAAGTTTATTTTCTATAACAAAATAATAAATATCATTTATTTCTCTATAGTCATTAACAACTCCTAAAAGTTTGTCATCAATACTATATACATCCATTCCGATAATATCATCTAAAAAGAATTCACCATCTTCTAAAACAATATCTTGAAATACATCCTTATTAACTAAGTCTTGTACTTCATTAATGTTTGTTACACCTTCAAGCTTAAGTAAAATACAGTTAAAAGATTTATGCGAAAAAGAATTAATAATATATTTATTATTATTAATAATAACTTCTTTTCCTTTTTTAAATCTTTCATCAATCTTATTAGTTGTTGTATAAATCTTTAACACTCCAGCAATACCGAAAGTATTAACGACTTTACCAATTCTTTTCAAATCCATATTTCACCTCGCAAAAAGACCGCTTTCGCGGTCTATTTATCAATCTTCATTCTGCCCAAAAGATTCAAATGTTAAATATGCACTTTTCTTATATTTACGTGCAACAACATTTACAAGTGTACGAATAGCATTAGAATTAATTCCATGGCGACCAATAACACGTCCTAAATCTTCATCATCGCAGACAACTAAATAATGCTGTTCTCTTTGAGTTAACATCTCTTCCTTATCTAAACGACGAATTAAAAGAGTTTCAGGCCTTTTAGTAAGCGGTCCAACTATCGCTCTAATCTTCTCAGTTAGGTCGATATTCTCCATTTCCATAAAATCCTACTTTCCAGACTTTTGGGATAAATACTTAGCGTAAATTCCCTTCTTTGAGAGAATAGTCTTAACACTATCACTTGGAACAGCGCCACGCAATAACCAAGTAACTGCTTTTTCTTCATCGACAACAGCCTCAGTTACAGGAAGCATTGGATCATAATGACCAATTTGTTCAATACAACGACCATCACGTGGGCTTCTTGAATCGCTAACAACAATTCTATAAGAAGGATCAAAGTGACGACCAATACGAGCTAATCTAATCTTAACCATATTTTTTCCTCCATAAATATCGTTTTTATTTTAAATCATCACATTATCTCTGTCAAGTGTTTTTACTTAACACCTCGCCCCATCCTCCTACGCCACCGCTGAGTCCGTAGCCCCCGGCGAAGGACGAAGCGATGGCGGAGGAAGTGGGGGTGAACCAGACAGATATGCATATACTGGCAGAGCATTTCGTGCTATATCGTCATGGAACGATCCAATCCACATTTATGGAATTCCGCAGCTAAATATAGGAAACAACTTTAATTCTAAGTTATAAGTTGTTTCTACGCTTAACATCCTTAATTTAGGCACTTCTATGTACTGGCATGATGATAGATTCAGCTATTCAAAATACAACCCTAAGGTGTACATTGGTACGACAACAGCCTTCGCATATTGGTGGCTCTATGACCGTCAAATCTACGCCGGAAGCGACATAAAAATACCGGAAAATTGGCCCTTGAACCCGTCGCAAAAAGGCAAAGATAAAAGATTTTTTAGTATATAATTTTTTTAATTGTTTCTATACATATCATACACAACAGATAAAGCTTCACCTAGTTGTATTCTTTTTATTGCAGCCGCAAGCATCGGCGCTAAGGATACTATCTTGCAGTTCAAAGTGCTAAATTTATCTGGTAGTGGGATTGAGTCAGATACTATTATTTCGTCTATTTTAGAATTAGATAATCTTTCATAAGCTGGATCAGATAAAACCGCATGAGTTGCAACAATTCTAACACTCTTCGCGCCAGCATTTACTAATGCTTCTGCTGCAGCAACAGCACTTCCGGCTGTATCGATCATATCATCAACTAAAAGACAGTCTTTTCCATCAACATGTCCAATAATATTCATAACCTGTGGCTCGTTAGATGAATTTCTTCTTTTATCTATAATTGCTAATGGTGCATTCAATCTTTCTGCAACCTTTCTAGCACGATTAACTCCTCCATTATCTGGAGAAACAATAACAGTATTTTCTTTGTTTAATTTTTTATCTTTTAAAATTGTTGAGCTGAATAACGGAATAGCAGTAAGCTCATCAACTAAGCAAGAAAAGAATCCTTGAATCTGTGGAGCGTGTAAATCACAGGCAACAATTCTATCAGCTCCTGCTATTTTAAATAAATCAGCTACAAGCTTTGCAGTAATGGGCTGACGAGGTTTAGCTTTTCTATCTTGTCTAGCATAACCAAAATAAGGAATAATAACATTTATTTCTCTTGCCGATGATCTCTTTAAAGAGTCGATGAATATAAGAACTTCCATTAAATTTTCATTAACAGGAGGACATGTTGATTGGATAATATATATATCTTTATCACGAACCGTTTCACATGGCTCGCAGATTATTTCTCCAGAAGGAAATCGCGATATTGATGCTTCACTAAGCTTCATTCCTAAAGCAGATGCGACACTTTCACCTAGTTTTTTGTTTGCAGAAAGCGTAAATAGCATACAATTATCCAACATATTTTCTACTCCTTTTTTAGGTAATCTTTAGCTCTATGCTCCTTGTTAACCTGTCTAGCTCTTCCAATCGCTAAACTTTCACTTTTAACATCTTCAGTTATCGTGCTTCCTGCGGCAATAAAACAGTTATCCTCTATTACTATAGGTGCTACTAATGTTGAGTTACAACCTATGAAGCAATTAGATCCTATGCCAGTATGATGTTTATTTTTTCCATCATAATTAGCAGTAATACTCCCACAACCAATATTTGAACCTGTTCCAATATCGACATCACCTAAATAAGATAAATGCCTTGCCTTACATGCATTACCGATATTGGCGTTTTTAATTTCAACAAAGTTTCCAATGACTGACTTAGCACCAATATACGATTGTGGTCGAAGATGTGCAAATGGGCCAATTATTACCCTGTCATTTATTATAGCATTATTTATAACAGAAAATAAAATAGAAGTTTCTTCTTCTATCATAGAATTTTCTATGTATGAACTGTTTATAATACACTTCTTGCCGATTGTTGTTTTTCCATATATTTGTGTTGGGCCAATTATTTTCGTGTCACTTGCAATTTCTACATCTTTTCCTATAATGATAGATTCTAAAGAGCTTAATAATACTCCATTAGAAATATGTCTAAGATTAATTCTCTCTTGCATTAAACGATTGACTTCATATAATTCTTTTCTAGTGTTCATATTTAAAAAAGAGCTGATAGACTTTTCGGCAAATACTTTTCTTCCTCTTTTTATCATTATATTAATAATATCTGGTAGGCTATATTCACCTTCTTTATAAGATTTCAAATACTCTTTTCCTGCATCAATTAAGTCATCGATATTTAAAATATATCGTCCGATATTTATAAACTTAGATTTATCACAACTCTTTCCTTTTATTTCCTTAAGCAAACCTTTTTTAACAACTAACTCGCTGCAGTTTTTATATCTTTCCTCATAATTTAAATAGAGCACTTTATTTTTATCATCATTCATCAATAAATTAATATCATCTTTTTCAATTAATGGGTCATCAGCCTGAATGATTAAAACTCTTTTAAAGCTTTTAATATACTTTAAAGAAGACAAGACAGCATATCCTGTTCCATATCCATCATTGTCTTGTTTAATTATTGAAACTTTTTTATTTGAACTTAAAAGATAGTTTTCAATTTCTTCGCTTGAAACAACAAATGTTTCTAAACCTTGGACAACATCTAAAATAAAATCCAATGCTGGAGTTTCTAAAATTTTTTGTAAGGGTTTAGGTGTCGAAGAGTTCATTCTAGTTCCCTTACCAGCCGCCAACACTAAAACACAAGTATTATTTCTATTCATACTAAAATATATGAATGAAACAAAAATTATCTTACTTTTCGCTATGATAAATCTTGGTTATAAATGTTTTATATCCTTTTTTATCAAATACCTTTGCTGCTTCTTCTAACTTCTTTCTATCATTAGAGAAAGCGTAACACGCACTGCCAGATCCTGACATCTCATATGCACAAAGATTTAACTCTTCAAACATTTTAAAAATATTCTCTATATCACTGCATAAAGTCTTTGCAGTTTCAGTCAATCCATTATATAAAAGTGGAGCGATTTCCTTTTCACTGCAGTTTGTTTTAATTAAATTATATAATGCATCTATATCAGGCTTTTTGCTTTGACCAATTTTATCATAAAGAGCAAACACATCCTTTGTCGCAAGCCCTTGTTTTGGCTTAACAATCAAAACATTAAAATTTAACTTATCATCAATAAACTCTAGTTTTTCACCAATGCCCTGTACGCGAGCAGTTTTTTCAAATATGCAATATGGAATATCAGCTCCATAAGATTTTGATAAATCAACTAAATGATTTAAATCTATCTTTTCTTTAGAAGATTTTGCTATCGTACGAATAAGGCAAGCTGCATCAGCCGATCCACCAGCAAGCCCAGCTTGTGTTGGTATCATTTTAAAAATTTCAACTCGATATGAGCGATGAATATTATAATTTTCTTTCATCATATTTATAGCGCGATGAACTAAATTATCTCTATCACATGATAATGTTACATCGTCTGCAGTTATAAATGTTTCATAGTTTTCGTTTAATTCATAGATTTGTAAACAATCGTGTAATTCAAGTGGAACAGATATCATATCAACATAGTGATATCCATCCTCTCTTCTTCCTAATATATCGATGGCAAGATTTAATTTTGCGTGTGCTTTCTTTATCATATTTAACTCCCATCGTATATTTTACGAGCTTTCCCGCGCGTGTCAAGACCGCCAATATGTTTTGTGATGGTTTTTTCAATTGTTGCACGTAAATCAATCCATTCATTGATACTTGAAGAAGAAATTATCGTCGCAATTATCACTGGGTCCATCAGATGAATATAATCTCTTTTAGGACTTGAAGCGAAATTGCTTCCAGCATCTATTAATAATTCATAATAACTTTGACATGCGCCAGAAACAATAATCAAGTCATCCAAATTCGGTCTAAAAGATCTTATGTTCTTAACAGCATCTCTATAGTATGAAGAGTATCGATATGAAGTTTCATCATATAATTTATCTTCTTTACCTGTAATCAATCCATCATGACCAGTTAAAACAACGATATCAGGTTCATGCTTTTTTATCAAATCGACGATGACATCCTTCATCCTAATCTCTTGAATATGATATCCAACCGTAGGTATTTTATAGTATTTATATATTTGAAGTGCTCTGTTTAAATAATACTCATCACCATCGATATGAAGCACCCTTCCCTTTTTAACTTTAGTATCAATCCTATTTAATTGTGGAAGAGAATAATCGACATCACGAAAAAATCTCGCTGATATCAGTTCATTTTCATCAACCTCTTTGATAAGTCTAAAACTCTTCCCACTCAAAACCGCCTTGTTTTGATTATAATCAATCAAACGAAATATTAAATTTGAACTACCTAAAGTTACTTCATCACCAATATTAAATCTCACACTTATTCATATGTAAATAATACTAATTTGTTAAAACCTTAAGAATAGATTTAATCTCTTCTATACTCAATTGGTGAATCCTTTTAGATGTATCAACTATACTTGCTAAAGTGCTAGAAACACTTTCATCCAAATGTTTAAAGTTGTTTCTTAATGTTTTATGCGGATTCATATATAAAAAGTCCAACGCCTTTAGTTCTTTATAATTCGCTGAAGAAGCCTGGTAATAAATAAAAGCTGAATCAACCTTTGGACTTGGAACAAAAGAAGATTTATTAACATCGCATATAACTTTATATTTACCATGAATAGCAAAATAAGTAGCAAGTGGATTGTTTCTTGTACTATTTAACATAAAACTATATTTCTCAGCAACTTCTTTTTGCACCATAAATGCAAAAGAAATTGGACGATCGAGTGCAAGAATCTTTTTAATAACCTTCGATGTTATATTGTAAGGAATATTTCCAATGACCAGATATTCTTCGTTTAAATACGATAAATCAGCCTTTAAAAAATCTTCGTTTTTTAAATCTAAGTTTTTAAAACTATATTCACTTTTTAAAACATCCAACATATCGCGCTCAATTTCATATCCGATAAAGTTTTGATATTTATCATCTAAAAACCTTGTTAATGTTCCAATGCCACAACCAATCTCAACACATGACTTATGACTATCACCATTAATAAATCCTTTTATTACTTCTAATATATCTAAATCCAATAAAAAATTCTGCCCAAAATTTTTCTTTGCGCTAATGCTCTTTTTTAAAATAATACCACTTAATTCCTCATCAATTCTTTTCATATAAATCCTCTTTACTTAATCCTAACATATTTATTCGATTTAAAAAAGATTTAAAACTCTTAACATTAAACGAATACTTTTCCATCAATCTTTTTCTTTTTAAACTATCATCAACAAATCCTAAGTTCAAACAATCAGTTAATGAAATTACTATCTCATCAGATAACATATCAAATCTTAAATGATCTTTTAAAACAGACTGAATATATGAATCTGACGCTTCAAACAATCCAACTTTTTTATTTCTAACAGATTGTTTCTTGTCTAAACTTATATTAATTACACCATCTTTCTCTTCTTCACTCAGTGAAGATAAAATCGTATCTGCTATTTTTTTACCCGGCCCATCTGGATCAAGTAGTAATACAACTTTTCTTTTTAAAAGAACTTTCTTTATAAAATCGGTTTCTTGAGAAACCGACCTAAACCCATTAGTAGAAATAACATATTTAATTCCTAAACTCTTCAGCTTAGACATATCTGTCTTTCCTTCAACTACATATAAGTTTTTATAAATCATAAGCGATAAAACTCTTTAGCATTTTTAGTGGTAAAGTTTTCAACTTCCTTTACGCTAGTATGCAAAAGAATAGCTAGTGTTTCTGCAACTATTCGAACATTCTTTGGTTCGTTAAGCTTTCCTCTAAAAGGAACAGGTGCTAAATACGGAGCATCTGTTTCTAAAAGCAAATGCTCTCTCCCAACACTTAAACAAACATCAACTAACTTTCTCGCATTCTTAAATGTTAAAACACCACCAATACCAAACTTGATATTTGGAAATTCTTTTATATACTGCTTAGCCATTTCAGGCGTTCCAGGAAAACAGTGGATATCGATTGATAGTCCTTTAGCATGTTCCTTTAAAATATCAAAAGTATCCTTATCCGCATCACGGGAATGAACAACAATCGGTAGATTGTATTTTTTGGCAAATAAGATTTGATTTATAAAAACAAACTTCTGTCCTTCCTTATCTTCTTCAGACATCTCATAATGATAATCAAGCCCTATTTCTCCAACTGCCAAAACGGTGTTGATATTATCCATTATATAACTTTGAAGTTTCTTTAAATCATACTCTTTATAATTGCTTGGATGAATTCCTAGGACAGGGTAACAAATGCCAGGAAACTCTTCAGTAAGCTTTAAGATGTTTTCAAAAGATTTAAAACTATCAGCAGCGTTGACAATTATTTTAACCCCTGTTTTTAATGCTCTATCAATAATATCTGCCCTATCTTTAAAAAGCTCTTCATCATTTAAATGAGTATGAGTATCAATAAACATTATTCCACCTCTTTACTTTCCAACACAAAAGTTTTTAAAGACCACGTCATATATTTCATTTGGATCATAGTCCTCACCAAGCAAAGTTTTAACTCTTTGATAAACTTCATTAAGATTAATCGTCAAGAGGTCGTAACTCGCTTCATTTGAAAAATCTTCTTTGCATTTGATTAAAGCTTTTTTTACTGATTCAAGATTTGTCAAATCTTGGAGAGAGAATAAACCTGGTTGGCTTAAATCATTCAAATCAAGGTCTGTCATAATCAAATCATAAAGCTCTTCAATATTAGAATCATTTCCAATAGAAATATCAACATCATCAAGTCTATTCTTAACCAAATCGCTCTTGGTCTGAACCTTGATAACTTTTTTATTCTTTAAGGCCTCCTTAAGTTCCTTATCATATTCAAAATCATTTGATTCATCATCGACTAGAAACAAGACCAAATCAGCTTTTTCTATCATTTCAAAAGACTTCTTTATTCCTATGCTTTCAACTAAGTCATCGCTTTTTCTAATACCTGCGGTATCATAAAAAACAAAAGGAACTCCCCTTATCTCCACTTCTCCACTTATAACATCCCTTGTCGTTCCTTCAATCGAAGTAACAATAGCACGATCTTCTTTAACTATCCTATTTAATAATGTGCTCTTTCCAACATTAGGCTCACCGCAGATAACAACCTTGACCCCCGAAAAAAGATACGAATTCCTTCTTGTTCCACTGATTATAGCATCGATAATTTCTAAGCAGCCATCGATTCTACCCTCAACATATTCATCTTCATCATTATACTCTTCAGGATAATCTAAAACCTGTAAGAAGTATGCATAAAGGTATTCAACCGATTCTTTAATCTTTTTAATCGGCTTAAAGTAATCTTTAGAAAAAGAAGAAAGAAGTTTTTCACTGCCTAATTCAGTCTTCGCATGGATTAAAGCGTTAATTCTTTCCGCTTCAATCAAATTCATTTTTCCATTAATAACTGACCTAAATGAAAACTCACCATTTCTAGCCATCCTCGCACCAAGACTTATTAATATTTTTATAAGTCTATATGCGATTAAAGGAGAGCCATGAATATTAAACTCAACCGTATCCTCTCCGCAGAAAGAATTCTTTCCCTTAAATAAAACGATTAAAGCATCATCTATTATTTTATTTTCATACTCTAAAACAAAATGATACATCTTTCTCTCTTCTAATTTATTAACATCGCGCTTTATAAGTTTTTGTAATATCTGAAAACTCTTATCGCCAGTCATACGGACGATATTTAAAGCTGCAATCGATGAAGTTGAGGTTGCAATAGCAACAATAGTATCATTTATATTCATAAAAAATAGGTGAGATTTCTCCTCACCTATTATATAACTTTTTACGAAATATTTAAACTATTCCTGAACATCTGTTTTTTCTTCTGAAACAACAGGTTCCTCTTTAACACTTTCAGTTGGTAGTTCAACTCTATTAATAGTTATGTGACGGAATCTTCCAGTGCCTTCAGAAAGAGTTGTGACGCGCTTATCATTAGCTAATGCATTATGAATAACTCTTCTTTCATCGCTGGTCATTGGATCTAAAGAAACCTTTACACCAGTTTTCTTGACAGTCCATGCTGCATGTTTTGCTGCTCTAACAAGTCTAGCATATTTATCTTCTTTATAACTATCACAGTTAAGCAAAATACGATAATGTTCACCGAAACGATTAAAGACAGCTGAACGAACCAATTCATTCAATGCTCTTAAGTTTTCACCTGAGCGACCGATTACCACTGAAGGAATATCAGCGTTGATATCGATCTTAATAACATCATCTGCTAAACTTGCTTCAGCATTAACCTTTAATTCTAATGTTTCACATATTGTCTCTAATAAATTAACAGCATATTCAATGACATCTGCTTTTGTATAAACACCAATTGTAACTTTGCGTCCAAATAGTTTTTTAACATCAGATACAACTGCATATTTAACTTGATCAGCAGGAATCTTTAAATCATTAGCTGCAAGTTCTACAGCCTCGCTCTCGCTCTTAGCTTCATATGTTTTCATACTAACCTCTCCTTATACTAAATTTATCCGAAGATTTCTTCTTCTTCTTGTTCTTATTTCTTTGCCAGCTTGCACCAGAGTTTCCACCATTTTTGTTATTCTTATGACGACGTGATGTATTAATAGCTTCCATAATAAGGGTTTGAATAATGTTAATCAAAGCACCAATAAACCAATAAATAGCCATAGAGATTGGAAGAGATAAGCTGATAAGCACGATGAACACTAACATAAAGTAACTGATGTATTTCATGCTGTTTTTCTGTTTGTTCTCTTGAACCTTAACAAGATTAACATTAAATTTCTTTTCTTTCCATTTTTGGAACATCTGTGGAAGCAAAGTAGAAATAGCTTGCGCAACTGCCATCAATAAGAATAATATCAAGGCAAATGGAGTTTCATGGTTCCATCCTAGAATAGCTTTGTATGTAATACTCGTAAATGATGTTGAGAATATTGTACCTTGTGAAAGAACCGCTGCCCCTTGAAGTGCTGAAACAACACATATAAATACAATCATCTGCGGTATCATAAACAGCATCTGCAAGAACGGATGAACATGATTTTTCTTAAATAGTTCCATCTGCTCTTGTGCTAATTTTTGTTTATCATAGCTATTTGTCTGAGCATTTGGATACTTTTGCTGTAAAGCATTAATTTGTGGTTGAAGTTCTGACATCTTGTTTTGCGACCTCGTTGCTGGGAACGAAACCAAGAACAAAATAGTACGAATAATGACTGTCATTAAAATAATAGCCGCAACCTGACCAGTATACATTCCAAAGGCTTTAGTAAAATAGTGAATCATTGCACCAATTGGATAAACCAACAAACCTTCGATAGGTCCATAATCAACAAATGCTTGCCCCCATGACTTTCCTTCAACAAAGATTTGATTTTCACCTAGACCGAAATCACCTTCTTCAGGAGTTAAACATGCGGTTTTGCCTGAAATACCAGAATTCAATGATGACTTATAAAAACTAATATACGAAACACCAGGACACTTACTTACGCCAAGTTCAACGCAAGCTTCCTGATACCATTTGTCATAGTTATAATAAAGAGTTGCTTTACCCTTTTCATTATAACCAGCGAATTTTGCAAAACTTCTTAAAGCAACACCCTTGTCATCCTTAGGGCAGTCTTCACTAGCGACATACTCCTCGACTTTATCATCAATAAAAGCTATAAACTCATCACTAGGAAGTAACATTCCATTCTTTGCTGCCTTTTCATTAATGGTTTTAATATTATTCTTTTCATAGATTGAAATTAATTCAGCTTTATCCTGAACAGAGCAAAAAGATTTTGTACAACCGGTTAGAACCATTGCACATAAACCTAAACTAGCTACAGTAATAACACCTTTAGTTTGTTTTTTCATCTAAGTTCTCCTTTATAAATTTAGTGAGAATTTGTTGTAATTCACCATATAATTTGTCGTAATTCTCTTCGTCAAATCCCTTTCTAGCTACAACAACTATATCATAACTTTTATCATAAATTTGACATTGGTTAAACATTGCTCTGATAAGCCTTCTAACTCTAACTCTAATATGAGCTTTTCCAACCTTCTTACTAACAGATAACCCTACTCTTAAATGCCCAAGTTTATTTTCTTTACAGTACACAGTCATAAGCGGTGTACTAACTCTATGTCTATAATCGTAAACCTTAGCAAATTCAGAGCTCTTTAATAAACGATTTTCTCTTTTCATAATTTTTAGAAAAAGCCACTAGGACATATCTAGTGGCTATATGCCTAAAATTTAAGCAGACAAGACAGCTCTACCCTTGCGACGTCTACGGGCAATTACCTTACGTCCACCTGGTGTAGCCATACGCGCTCTAAATCCGTTAACGGATTGTTTCTTACGCTTGCTAGGTTGATATGTTCTTTTCATATCTAATTCCTCCTTAACTTAACATGAATATAAATTCAAGCGTTGTTTATTATATATAATAAATATATTATAAGTCAATAGTGAACAATTTATAGCTCACCCCCACCTTCAACACCCACCCTATTGAGGACGTCGCCCCCGGCGACGGGCGAAATGGGGTGGGTGGCGAAGGTGGGGTGCCTACCAGATATCAAGTTACTAATCGAGCGATTGTTTCAATATCACCA
>ERZ777305.1896-NODE-1896-length-20825-cov-11.079971_pt1 | contig 20825 bp, 10 predicted proteins | sample MGYA00374965_ERZ777305 | MGnify/ENA primary metagenome ERZ777305 (study PRJEB29328, sample SAMD00013331) | mouse gut metagenome | study: EMG produced TPA metagenomics assembly of the Metagenome analysis of fecal microbiota from mouse which was promoted... | reverse complement strand
GTTTATGGGGGGATATTACCTCTTACGATAAAATACGTTTTAGAGGAAAGTTACAGAAATTTTTTTGGTCAGAGGTCCCTTTGGCGTCAAATCTTGTGCGGCTGATAAAAAAAATGGCCTTTGTTGTGGTACTTATCGAATAATTGATTATATTTGCAGCCGCAAGCCGCAGGGGCCGCGCAGGGGCGGTCCGCCCGACATGCCATACTAACACTAATATCCAAAGTTGTCTAAGACATGACTAAGCAAACCGAAATTGACTGGAGCAACCTGCCTTTTGGCTATTATCCGGCTGACTACAATCTCCGCTGCTACTACCGCAACGGCAAATGGGGCGAAATCGAAGTTTCGTCGGAGGAAACCTTAAACATCCATATCGCGGCCACAACACTGCATTATGGCCAGGAAATCTTTGAAGGCCTCAAGGCATTTCGTGGTGCCGACGGCAAAATCCGTATCTTCCGTCTGGAAGAAAATGCCCGTCGTCTGCGTGAATCGGCCGAAGGCTTGCTCATGGAGCCTGTGCCCGAAGACCTCTTCCGCGAGATGTGTATCCGTGCCGTAAAGCTCAACGAATACCTCGTGCCCCCCTACGGCAGCGGTGCGTCGCTCTATATCCGTCCGCTCGAAATCGGCCTTACTCCTCGTATCGGTGTGAAGACATCCGACGAATACCTGTTTATGGTTATGGTTACCCCCGTAGGCCCGTACTTCAAGACCGGTTTCGGCTGCACCGATATCTGCATCACCCGTCAGTTCGACCGTGTGGCTCCGCGCGGCACAGGCCGCTTCAAATGCGGCGGCAACTATGCAGCTGCCCTCAAGGCAAGTGAAATGGCCCACGACAAGGGTTACTCGGCTGTTCTATTCCTCGACCCCATGGAAAAGAAATATCTCGACGAGTGCGGCCCGGCCAACTTCTTCGCTGTAAAAGACGGCAAATACATCACCCCAAAGAGCGACTCGATTCTCCAGAGCATCACCAATATGAGCCTTCAGGCGCTGGCAAAAGACATGGGCCTGGAAGTGGAATGCCGCCATATTACCGTGGACGAACTCGAAGAATGTACCGAAGCTGCAGCCATAGGCACCGCCGCAGTGGCTTCGCCAATCGGTGAAATCGACGATCTCGACACCGGCAAAAAATACATTATTGCCAAAGACCGCAAGCCCGGACCTGTCACCACTGCTCTGTACAACAAACTCAACGATATCCGCTACGGTGTAGAACCCGACACTTACGGCTGGAACACAATTGTTGAATAATGATATATCAACAGATTATCGACAAATACTATCCACAAGGATCTCGCCTCCGCGAGGTCCTTGTGTCGCATAGCAGGCAAGTGGCCGACCTTGCCCTCGATATAGTACGGCGCAGGCAGCTGCCTCTCGACCCTGCAATGGTGGAAGACGCCGCCATGCTACACGACATAGGCATACTCCGAACCGATGCTCCCGGCATTGAATGTCGTGGTACCGAACCATACATACGCCACGGACTATTAGGCGCCGAACTGCTGCGGGCCGAAGGTGCCCCCGACGAAATTGTGCGCGTGGCTACCACACACACCGGCACCGGACTTACCGCCGATGACATTGCCCGCCGAGAACTGCCACTGCCGCCGGACGACTACATGCCGGCGTCGCTGCTCGAGCGACTGGTGTGCTATGCCGACAAATTCTTCTCCAAATCGCGTGGCAAACAGCGCAAGACTCTCGAACAGGTGCGAGCCACCATGGGGCGCCTCGGACCCGAAACTCTTGAGCGTTTCGAGCAGCTTCATCGCGAATTCGGCGACTGAAACCGATACAAAGTCTGTAAATTTTGTTATTTATAAATATTGCGCAGATTGGTTGCGCAGCCTATGCCGAACTTTGCGGCATAAAAAATAACACACACATTTACAGATTATGAAGAAGGACATGATATTTTTTGCGACTGATGGCCGGGGCCTGACCTCGACATCGGCCAACCATATCGCCAATATGGCCAAAGAAAAGGTGCGCGGCATAGAGTCGTGGCTTGGCGGCTTGCTGCTGTACTCTACATCCGTGGCTCTGATAGGCAGCGACAGCGAAAAGCCCCTGACAGTAGGGGCTGTAGCCGCCGACCTCGAATCGGTGACAGGACGACTACGCGCAGTGGCCAAAGCCAAGTCGCTCATAGCATGGCTGCGCGAGGCTATAAAGGCGCGTGAGCGTCTGTTGGACGAAGTCGAGGCATATACACTCGAGGATTTCTGCCGCGACCGAGGCATCGACTTGCCTAAGCCTCCGCAAATGGGCAAGTCGCTCAGCGAAGACGATTATTACGCATCGTTGTCGGTGGCCGAGCGCAACCGCTATTACGAACTCGAAACCCTGGCCGCTGTGATAGGCGAAGCCATACACCCCGGCGGCAGTCTGGCGAATGCACGCGAGGCCCTGGAGCACCGCTTGCAGGCTCCGAACGAAGTGAAAGGCAACGGACGCGACGCTCTTATCTACACCTATACACCTACAGTAGCGCCCGAAACGGTCGATGACCTTTACTTCAGCCTGCAGAAACTGCACCGCGAAACACAGGCGTCGCTGAACAGCATTAAATTTGAATGTGAAAAGGCGGTGAAGGCATCTCTGCTGTCCGCAAAGACCGAATACGCCAATGCCACCAAGGCCTACTCGGAACGCCTCGAAGTGCTTCGGGCCGAATTGTCGAAATACCGCAGCGAGCAAGCCCGTGCCATCGGCGACTACAAGATTGTGATTCCTGAATCGTTGCAGTCAATTTACAACGAAGTATCGCATTTAGGCAAATAGTTTATAGGCTGTGGCAGGCCTGACGGTAGCCCGTTTGCGGCGTCGGCAGGCCGAATATCGGCTGACGGTGCATTCATTATATATGAAATCGAAATCCAAGGACGCCACTCTGTGGCTGCCAAAGGAAGGAAACAAGCAAAAAAAGAGTTTGTCCGCGACTGCAAATCTCGAAGCGGGGGCGCCGGACGAGTGCGCCTGCCCGCACGCCGGTGAAAGCCTGACGGCCGGAGGCAGTTCTTGTTCTCGAGCAGTCGGCGGGTTCTTGATATGGTTCTCGTTTTAGATATTGTATGCACCGCCTTGCGGTAGCCACAGCCTTCTCATAATGATAGAGGGGCGCCATTGATGGCGCCCCTCTGTTGGTTTAATTATAGGTGTTATGTAGAGTGTGCGATTATCGGGTTACGGCAATCTTTTTGACCATACATTCCTGTCCGGATACAACTTCAACGATAAGAATGCCCTCGCCAAAGCCCTGTACGGGTATCACGTCGAGGCCACGATACTCGCCGACAAGTGTGCCGGCTGCTGAATATACGCGGCAGATTTCGTATTCGCCATCGATGGTGATGCCGCTGTCTTTCGAATATCTGATGCCTATGCTGCTGTCTGCAGCAGCGTTCTCTACACCTGTGCGTTCCGACATAAAGAACGACACGTTGGGCAGGGTGTGGTAGCTGCCGTTAGGCTCCTGAGTGAAATCGAATCGGTCGGCTCCACGGTAAAGACAGGTGTGGAAAAGCGGATTGCTCAACGAAAATTCAGCCTCGAAGTATGCAGGAGTCATGGTTTCGCTGTCGTGGCGGGTGAATACACAGAGGTTGCCGCCGGTATAATGGAACGGCGTGTCGAACAGAATGGCGACAGTCTTGTTGGCCGGGTTAATCTCGATACGTCCCTCATACACAGGAGTAAGAAGTTCTTCCTCAATCATTACGTTGTCGTAGAAGTCTTTCTTGTCAACGCAGGCAAGCGCTACCTCGAAATTGACCGAACTTACGGTCTGTTCCATAGCCGTGTAGATGTAGTATACAATAGCCTTGATGTCGGCATTGGTGTAATCACCCATTCTTTCGGCGGGATATATTGTCTGAACCGCACTGTGCGGGTATGTACCGTAGAACGGCGCGTATCCGGTGCCTGAGGTTCCGTCCTTTATGTGCAGCATTTTGCCGCTTCCGAATACAGTTACAGTGAATTCCCGGCCAAGGTTATTGTCGTTGTTGCTGTCGCCTTCCAGCACTACACGCGGTCTGACGGTTACTACGCCTTCGTTTGCCGGAGTCCATCCGATGTTGACAGTTTGGGTCATCTGGCTCTTTATGGGGGTGGTATATTCGCAGGAAGCCACGGCATAACCTTCCTCATCCACAAGCTCTACGGTAAATTTTTCGACAGTATTGTATCCGTTGTTTGTGACATCGACCAGATAGATTGATTCGGTGCCTGTATTGGCTATAGTATTGCCGTTTAAGTCGTTGGCCGACATGTCGGTTTCAGCTACTTCCTGGACAGAGAACTTATAGAACTGCAAGGGCATAGCGTTGCGGGCCTGAAATCCGAAGCAGTAAGGGCCTGATTCAGCTACGGTGAAAGGCACTGCGTGCATCACCCATTCTATGTCGTTGGTTTCGCCGTCGGTTTCGGCAAGTTTTACGGTCATGCTTTCTGGTGTCTGTTTTTTGCCTATAGCCAGTGTGGTATTGGCGGGGAAGTGGCTGCCCAGCAGACGCAGGTCGTATTTCACCACGTAGAGCTTTCCGGCTTCAAGAGCTATCGAGGGTGAAATAATCCAGTCATTGACAGTGGTTTCTGGATTAAGGATATTCTCCGGATAGTAGCGGAAGAAGCTGTCGTATGTTCCGGCCCAGCCGGTGTTGTGTACATACCATGAATATTCGTCCTGGTCGAGGTTGAAGATTTTCCACTGGTTCACCTGGTCTTTGTCGTTGAGGTTGGCGTCAAACGGTACCTGATGGGGATTGCCTGCCACAACAGGCTGTGATGCTCCGGTGCCACCTTTGCCGGCAGAAGTCGATGCGGTCACTTCGTAGTAGTAACCGTGCATATCGCTGATGTCGTTGTCGGTAAGCGAGGTTGCGGTAGAGTTTTCGAGCAGCATAGCACCGTCGGGGGCGCGGCGTACGCTGTAGACAAGCTGACCGGCGTCAATCCATCCGCCGTGAAGTCCGCTCTGCGGAGCTGTCCAGCTCACGCTTACTGAATTGGCATCGTCGTTAGCCGCTGCCATTACGGCCGGAGCAGCCGGCACATCCTCGCCAATCCAGATTTCAGAGGCGAAAGTACGGCGTCCTTCAGCTACGTCGTTTGACGCTGCAACGCTGTAAGTGTGGTTGCCTGCAGGAACATCGGTGTCGGTCCATGATGCAGTGGCTCCTGCATCGAGGCCTGTTATGGTGGTTACAGTTACGTCGTCGCGGTAAATGACAATATCGACTTTGGCCAAATCGTCGCCACCGGCAGTCTTTGACGGGTTTTTCCAAGTAAGTTCAGCTGTCGGGACACCTGAAGCTCCGGCAGTGACGGCAAGATCCTCCACAATGGCCGGCGCGCCTTTAGGCAGCGGATTCGAGTCGATGTAGAGGCCTATGATTTCGCTGTCGGTGCCTATTGCGCCGACAGCTTCCTTTTCGTAAGTCCAGTTGGGAGTACGCAGGAATTTTATGAGTTTTGAAATGCCGTTTCCGCTGTTATCAGCAGTATACGAAGCCCAGTATGATACACCCTTGCCGAAGTCGTGCGCCATAGACTGCACTCCGAGAGGAGTTATCTCCATGTCGAGCAGTTCATAATTGAGGTAGCCGCCCCACTTCGAAACCTCCCACAGCATGCCGTTTTCGTCGATGCCTATCAGAGAGCCATCGGCATCAGCCATCAGCGACACAAGCATATGCTCCTCCTGTTGTCCAACCAGAGTGGCATCGCCGGTAGCAGGGTCGATTGTGAAAATGCCGAACGGAGCGTTAGCCTCGTCTCCCTCCACTTCGGCATCGTTCATGTTGTATCCGGCGGCATATATCTGTCCGGATGTGGGGTCGTAAGTTATGTCGGAATAAATGATATTGCCTGCGAGGTCAAATTTCCAGTCGTAAGTCTTCACTTCCTTTATCGTCATGGTGTTCATGTCGAGGGTGAGGAACTTCGAAGCCAGAATGCCGTCGTCGGAATGTATGATGTAATACACATTGTCGTGGCAAGTGGCCGCAGTGATGTTGTAGTTCGACAAATCGAACAGTTCTTCTTCTTCCGAAGGATTGTCGACCGGAAATGACACGAGCCGCCCGGAGCTTGCAGTGGTGGAATACACACGTATTCCGTATGCCATGCTTGGCCTGGATGACTCTTGACCGGATGCTGCAGTTGCTCCGGCAAGCAGCGTGGCTGTGATAAGGCTGGTTGTAAATCTGTTCATGTTTATTGGTTTATAATTGTGATTGTCTGTGTGTGATTGTTCGACTGTATGTTATTTTGCTTGCAAATATAGTGTATGTTTCTGTAGAGTGAGCGAAAATAGGCGTAAAATAAGTCTTAAATTCAGTATTCAGAACAAAATTCAGGCAATTGTGTATGTGCGGTCCGGCCTATAGCCGGTTCTCGAGGCTGCGGTTAGCCTGGCGTATGAACTCGGTTGTGGTCATTCCGGTCACAGCCTTGAATACGGTCGAAAAGTGTGTTCTTGATTTGTAGCCTACATTTTCGGCTACTGCAGCTATCGTAGGTCTGATGCCTGGAGCAGTGAGCTGGCGGCATGCTTCGGCTATGCGATATTCGCCCACAAAGGTACTGAAACTTTTTCCGGTAAATGAATTAATGGCCTGTGATAAGCGCCGTGAATGTATTCCGGATATGTGCGACAATGTTTCGATGGTGAAATCAGGATTGTAGATTTCGCGGTTTTCAGCCATAATCTGCCTGATACGCTCGAATGTGGTGTAGGCCTCGTCGGTACAGTCTTTTTTCTTTTTGCCCGGTTCCGTTCTGCCGTCGGTGTCGTTTGTCGGAGTCATCCGACAGTCTTCGCTGTCTGAGTCGGGCGAATTATTATGAGCCGCCTGAACCGTCCGGACAAAAACCGGCGAAGACGACGACAGAGCGTCGGCAAGCTCAATGTTTTTATAAAAAAGGCTCGCGTTTGTTTCCCTCAGCATGCGGTTTTTGCGGAATATCCACAGCAACATCAGCAAGATGGCTACCGCGCTGACTCCCAGGGTAAGCATTATGGTCTGCTGTTTGTTTTGCTTTATTATGAGTATCTGTCGTTCAGCCTCGTTCTGTTTCAGTCGGTTTTCCATTTCCGACACTTTCCATTCTTCTTCAATGTTTCTGAGCAGGCCGTATTTATGTGAGTTGTAGAGCGAGTCGCGGACTTTCATGGCGCGGAACTCGCAATCCCGGGCCCGCGATGTATTGCCTGTAAGTCGGAGGTAGGCGGCTTTTTCCTTGTACAGGAAGTCATAGAGGTCGAACAGACCGTTCGGCGTTATTATCGTTTCGGCTTCCGACAAGCGCTTGGCTGTGCCGGGTACGTCGTTGATTTTCAGACGCAGATGCGAGGAAATCAGCAACGCAATCGCATGATAGCGGAGTATGGTTATGTCGGGGTTGTCGGGAGTGGCGAATGTCCGGTCGGTCAGGGCTATGTCAGCGAGCCTTGATGCTGCCGCATAGTCGTTGTTGTCGATGTGGTCCATGGCACCGAGAATCTGTCGGCAGAATCTTACGAGAACAGAAGTGTCGGGAACCTCAGCCCTGCGGAAGAGTTCGCGTTCTCTTCTTATTGATGGCACGGAGTCGTTAAGAATTGAGATCCAGGCCAGATTGGCAAACGAATAACCTATCTTGCGGATGTCTTTACGGAGCGAAACATCAAAACCTTTCTTGAGATAATACGATGCTTTCGACAGGTCGTTGTAGCTGGTGTAGATGTCGGCGAAGGTATAGTAGATGTCGGTCAGCGCAAAGCCATCGTTGTCCCGGCCGTGAGCCTCGCAGATGCCGGCGCTGTTCATCAGGCTTACAAGAGCCTGTTGGGCGTTGCCGTACTCATAATAATATATGTGGCCGATGTTGGAATATATTCTTGCCAGGCTTTCCCACTCGTCGGCGGTGAAATTATCCGTGGGGCGTTTGAGAGCCGTTCGGTACCACAGCAAGGCGGTGTGCGGGTCTTTCTGTTCAAGAAACACCGACCGGCCCTTATGCCTTATCTGGTCAACCGACATGCCTTTTGACAGGTGCAGCAGGCTGTCGAAGTCGGCTGTGGCTTCGGCAGCGGGTTTTGCGCTTGCGGTGCCGAGTACAGACACTACGAAACAGACTGATAGAAGTATCACTCGTCGCACAGTCGGGATTGCAAGTTGGGAGATGTATTTCTTAAATATATCCATAAAATCGGAGCCGCAGTCTGTATTCCCGGAATAGACTGCAAAGGTACTCAAAAAGATTCGACCTTCCAAGCATAATCATATATAATAGGAATATGTAGGAATATCAAGGCACGGCGGACTCAGATTCATTAACCGGATGCTGAAACAGTAGCGGATTTATCCACCCCACCTTTTTAGATTTTTAGATTAGTCCATAATATTTGGTGCAATAGGCGCTTTTTTGTAATTTAGCAGAATGAAAAAATACAGTCTGAGCGCGATACTTCTGATGCCGTTGCTGCTGGCATGCGGAAGCGCACACCAAACAGAGCAGCAAGAATCGTTTACCTCCTATGTCGACCCCATGATAGGCAGCGGTGGCCACGGCCATGTATTTGTAGGAGCCAATGTGCCATTCGGCATGGTACAGCTCGGACCGTCGCAGCGTGTCAAAGGCTGGGACTGGTGTTCGGGCTACCACTACTCCGACTCTACCATTCTTGGCTTCAGCCATACTCACCTGAGCGGTACCGGCATAGGCGACCTGGGAGATGTGCTGTTGCTGCCCTCGACACAGCCCGGCGATACGGCAAGCCGCTTCAGCCATGCCAATGAAAGCTGTCGCCCCGGTTACTACAAAGTGAAACTCGATGACTCCGGCGTGCTGGCCGAATTAACCGCCACTCCCCGTACAGGTATGCACCGGTACAGCTATCCCGCCGGCAGCGACTCGGCATATCTGCGGCTCGACCTGAACTACGGTATAGGCTGGGACCGCCCGACCGAAGTACGCATCACCGAGGAGAACGACAGCACCGTCACCGGCTTCCGATACTCTACCGGATGGGCCCGTGACCAGAAAATTTACTTTGCCATGCGATTCTCGCAGCCCATGGCACGGTGCAGTGTCGACAGCGCTACGGCCACTATCGCATTTGCATCCACCGGCGCGCCGCTGCTGGTAAAGTGCGGACTATCGCCCAATAGCGAAAAGAATGCCCTGGCCAATCTCGAGGCCGAGAATCCGGGCTGGGACTTCGATGCCGTGGCTGCCGATGCCGACAGCAGCTGGAATAGCCAACTTGCCAAGGTAAAGCTAAGCGGAGGCTCGGATGCCGACCGTCGTAAATTTTACACCGCCCTGTACCATACCATGTTCGCTCCGGCATTGTTCAGCGACTGCGGCCGGCCCGACGAATATACCATATTCTCGCTCTGGGACACCTACCGCGCCGCTCATCCGCTGTCAACACTTATACATCCGCAGCTGCAGGCGGCCTATGCCCGAACTTTCATAAACATATTCAATAAGCAGGGCAAATTGCCTGTGTGGCATCTGCACGGCAACGAAACAGAATGCATGATAGGCAACCCCGGCGTGATTGTGCTGGCCGACCTGCTGCTGAAAGGTTACGTAGCCGATACTCTGGCGGCATACGAGGCAATGAAGGCTTCGTGCATGCTCGACGAGCGTTCGCTCGCCGCTCTCAAGCAGTACGGCTATATACCATACGACAGCCCCGGCGGCGACGAATCGGTGGCCAAAGGTCTTGAATATGCGGTGGCCGACGATGCAGTGGCACGTGTGGCCGAACGGCTGGGCATGACCGACGACGCACGATACTTCGGCGAGCGCGGACAAGCCTATAAACGATATTTCGACTCTACAACCGGCTTTATGCGCGGCCGCGACATCAAGGGCGACTTCCGCCCCGAACCCTTCGACCCATTCTCGGCAAGTCATCGCGCCAACGACTACTGCGAGGGAAACGGCTGGCAGTATATATGGATGGTGCCTCAGGACCCCAACGGCCTGATTGAACTATTTGGCTCAACCGAAAACTTTGTGACCAAACTCGACTCGCTTTTTGTAGTCGAAGGCAGTCTGGGCGAGTCGGCGTCGCCCGACATCAGCGGTCTGATAGGCCAGTATGCCCATGGCAACGAGCCCGGACATCACACCGTGTACCTCTACAACTATGCCGGCCAATCCGAAAAGGCTGCGCCGCTACTGCGCCGCATCATGAACGAGATGTACACTACCGAGCCCGACGGCCTCTGCGGCAACGAAGACGTAGGTCAGATGTCGGCATGGTTTGTGCTTTCGGCTATGGGCATATATCAGGTTGAGCCTGCCGGAGGAGCCTTTGTATTCGGCTCGCCGCTGTTCGACAGCGCAAGCATTGAGGTGGGCGACGGTCGTACATTTGAAATCCGTGCCAACGGCAACTCGCCCGAGAATATCTACATACAGAGCGCCCGCCTCAACGGCAAACCTTACGACAAAGACTATATCGATTTCGAAACAATACGCCGTGGCGGAGTTCTCGAGTTTGAAATGGGCCCGCAACCTGCCGGTAAGGCATCGGAATAAGACAACCGTAACTCAGAACTGTGTCTGCGCCCTCAGCCAGATACCCCTTGCGAGGTTTCAGAGCCGGTTCCGCATAACAAAAAAATGGAGTGTAACTCAATGAGCTACACTCCATTTTTTATAGTTGGCCGGTGGACTTACTTCACTTCCTCGAAGTCTACGTCGGTAACATGGTCGTCAGGACCGTTGCCGGATGCTCCTGCACCGGGGTTGGCCTGGCCTGCACCCGGGTTCTGTGCCTGCTGCTGGGCATTGAGAATGTCCTGCTGGGCAGCGCCGAAGGTTGTCTCGATATCCTTGATGGCAGCGTCAATGCCTGCGATATCCTGAGCCCTGTGTGCCTCTTTAAGGCGTGCCACGGCAGTTTCGATAGCGCTCTTCTTGTCGGCGGGAATCTTGTCGCCGAGTTCGCTCAGCTGCTTTTCGGTCTGGAATATGATGGCATCGGCCTGGTTGAGCTTGTCGATGCGCTCTTTTTCCTTGGCGTCGGCTGCCGCGTTGGCTGCTGCTTCGTCTTTCATACGCTTGATTTCGGCGTCGGTCAGACCGCTCGATGCTTCGATGCGGATGCTCTGTTCCTTGCCAGTGGCTTTGTCCTTGGCAGATACGTTGAGGATGCCGTTGGCGTCTATTTCGAATGTAACCTCAATCTGAGGAATACCGCGAGGTGCGGGAGCGATGCCGTCGAGGTGGAATTTACCCAGGAGTTTGTCGTCCTTTGCCATTGGGCGTTCGCCTTGGAGAACGTTGATTTCAACCGAAGGCTGGTTGTCGGCTGCGGTCGAGAATGTTTCGCTCTTGCGGGTAGGAATGGTGGTGTTGGCCTCGATAAGTTTGGTCATCACGCCGCCGAGGGTTTCGATACCTACCGACAGAGGCACAACGTCGAGCAGAAGTACGTCCTTGACGTCGCCCGACAGTACGCCGCCCTGGATGGCTGCGCCTACGGCTACCACTTCGTCGGGGTTCACGCCCTTCGACGGAGCTTTGCCGAAGAATTTTTCAACTACCTGCTGGATGGCGGGAATACGGGTTGAACCACCCACGAGGATAACTTCGTCGATGTCCGATGCTTTCAGGCCGGCGTCGCGCAGTGCGTCTTCACAGGGCTTGAGGGTAGCGTTGATAAGGCGGTCGGCGAGCTGCTCGAATTTGGCGCGGGTGAGGGTCTTCACAAGGTGCTTTGGAATACCGTTCACGGGCATGATGTACGGCAGGTTGATTTCGGTGGAAGTGGTGCTGGAAAGCTCGATTTTTGCTTTTTCGGCAGCTTCTTTCAGACGCTGGAGCGCCATGGGGTCCTGACGCAGGTCGACACCTTCTTCGCGCAGGAATTCCTCTGCCAGCCAGTCGATGATTACGTGGTCGAAGTCGTCACCGCCCAGATGGGTATCGCCGTTGGTCGATTTTACTTCGAATACGCCGTCGCCCAGTTCGAGAATCGAGATATCGAAAGTACCGCCGCCGAGGTCGAATACGGCGATTTTCTGGTCCTTGTTGGTTTTGTCGAGGCCGTATGCAAGAGCGGCTGCGGTGGGTTCGTTGACGATACGTTTTACGGTAAGGCCTGCGATTTCACCGGCTTCCTTGGTGGCCTGGCGCTGCGAGTCGTTGAAGTATGCGGGCACGGTTATCACGGCCTCGCTTACGCTCTGGCCCAGATAGTCTTCGGCGGTCTTCTTCATTTTCTGAAGAATCATGGCCGAGATTTCTTGCGGAGTGTATTCGCGACCGTCGATGTCGATACGCGGAGTATTGTTGTCGCCGCGGACTACCTTGTAAGGTACGCGGTCGATTTCATTCTTTATCTGATCGTAGGTTTCACCCATGAAACGCTTGATGGAGTATATAGTACGTTTGGGGTTGGTGATGGCCTGACGTTTGGCGGGGTCGCCCACTTTGCGTTCGCCACCGTCGACGAATGCAACTACAGACGGTGTTGTGTTGCGGCCTTCGCTGTTAGGAATTACAACGGGGTCGTTGCCTTCGAGAACTGCGACACACGAGTTGGTTGTGCCTAAGTCGATACCGATTATTTTTCCCATGATTGTATAAGTTTTTATTTTGTTTATATTTTTGTTTTCTTATTTGGCTTTGTTTGTACGATAATAAAACAAATCCTGTGCCAAAAAGGTTGTAAAATGTTTATTGTTGCGAATTTCAGTGTGTTAGAACTGACATGACACTCTGTCATAATGGCAGAAATGAGTCACTGTGCGCAGTGAAATTTATATCGTACGGGGTCCCCGGAGTACTGACAGAGTTATTATTTAATTGGGTATCGTTCCTTTTATGGTAGCTTGAGGCGTATGATTTGCGTCACTCCGTGCGTTATGCAGCAGGCCCATAGCTTCTACGTGGGAGTAGAAAGCTATGGGCCTGTGGTTTATTAGGGCAATGCGACTGTTAATAACCGAAAATCTGTTCGGGGGTGAGCATCACCACACGGCCGAGTTTCGACAGCGCGTCAAGGTCGATATCGTCGGTGTCGCCAAGTATGCAGTAGTAATATTGGCGTCCGGCTACGTTCTGTTGCTGGAATTTCACCACATCGTCGAGGGTTAGTGATGGTAGAGCTTCGAAGGTGTCACGACGGGTGTCGTGGTCGTCGCCCATGTTTAGGGCGTCGATGTAGTTCCAGGCAATGTCGTCTTTGATGATGCGTTCGGTGCGGATGCGGGCGTCAAGTCCCTTCTTGGCCAGGTCGAAGGCCGACTGGCTCTGCGGCATCCGGTTGATGATTTCGTTGAATGCAGCCACGGCATCGTTCATCTTGTCGTTCTGAGTGGCGATGAAGGCGCTGTAGGTGTAGGGGCGGTAGCTGTAGCCGGGGAGGCTGTAGCCTGCCCATGCGCTGTAGGCCAGCGAACGGCTCTCGCGCATTTCCTGGAATACTATGGCGTTCATCGAGCCGCCGAAGTAATCGTTATAGAGCTGTCGCAGCGGTTCGTGGAGCTGGCCGTACATTTCGTTTTTGTTGGAGAACATGCGCATGTACAGCTGCTTGGCAGGGTAGGGAGCCACGTATATTACGGTTTCTTCAGGCTCGGCGAGTTTATAGCGGTCCACGCGCTCTACTTTCTGCAGCTTGGCCGGAGTGCGGTGCAGGGTGTTGATGTTGTCGACTACATCTTTGCCGCTGTGTTTGCCGTAGTATATGGCGCGGTGCTGCTTGTGGTTGAGCGCGGCTATGGCCTTGGTGAGTTCGGTGGGGTTGATTTTTGCCAGGCGTCCCGAGGTTAATGCGTCGGTTCTGGGGTTGTGTTCGCCGTAGAACATGTAGGAGGTCAGGGCCGAGAAGTTGGAGCTCTGGTTTGACTTTGCATTAGTTTCATCTTGGGCCATTCGCTCTACCAGGGCGTTGTATGCTTCGGTGTCGACCTGTGCGTCTGCGAGTACTTCTTCCATCAGAGCCATGGCTGCGGGCATGTTTTCGCTAAGGCCTGTCAGAGTCACGTAGCTGCGGTCTGCACCTATGTTTATGCTGTACGAGCAGGCGAGGTTATAGAATTCGTCCTTTATCTGCTGTGCGTTTTTGGTCGCTGTGCCAAGGAATGTGATGTAGCTCGATGCGGGTACGAGCAAGGGGTCGTTGTTGCTGCCGTAGTCGTACACGTAGGTGAGGCGGAACATGTCGTTGGTGATGTTCCGGGTGTACAGCAGTTCGATGTCGTTTTTGGCGCTGAGGCGGGTGAGGTCTTTGTCGTAGTCAACAAACACCGGTTCAATCGGCTCGACTTTTGAGTTCTGTATTTCCTGCAGGAATTTGCTGGAGGCGTCGCGGTTCATGGCTATGGGTGTGAGTTGCGGCTTGGCCAGCTTGAGCTCGTTGGGGTCGTAGCCCTGGCGTTTGTAGATGGCAGCGTAGTTATTGTCGCCGAAGTATTTGTTGGCCACGCGAACTACATCGTCCTTGGTTATTTTTTCGAGGCGTCCGAGCTGAGCTACAACATCGGCCCAGTCCTGACCGTTCACAAAGGCATCGACGTAGTAGTTGGCGCGCGAGCGGTTGCTTTCGTACGACTTCTGCAGGTTGAGCCGGGTGTTGTTGATGATTGCCGGAATGAGTTTGTCGGAGAAGTCGCCATTGCGCAGTTTTGTTATTTCTTCGAGCAGAATGGCGCGGACGTCGTCGAGAGTCTGTCCGCCCTTGGGCAGGCCTATCATCAGGAATGCGCCCTGGTCGGCCATGCTGTACAGGCCGGAGCCAACGCCGAGGGTGCGCTGGGGCAGTTCGACGTCAACGTCGAGAAGGCCGGTATGGCCGTTGGACATCACTTCGCTGAGTATCTGCAGCACTTCGGTGTCTTCGTGTGCGGCTGCGGGTATGCGCCATGCCAGGTAGATGCGTTCGGCTTCTTTGCCGAGTACTTCTACTTCGATGGGGCTGGTAATTGGCTGCTCGGAGGTGAACTGCAGTACTGGCAGAGATGGGTTGGGCTTGAGATGGCCGAAGTATTTTTCGATTATGTCTACCATGTAGTCGGGGTCGAAGTCGCCGCTGACACAGATGGCCATATTGTTAGGCACATACCATTGTTTATGGTAGTTCTTTACGTTGGTAATCGAGGGATTCTTGAGGTTTTCCTGAGTGCCGAGTACGGTCTGAGTGCCGTAGGGGTGGTGGGGGAAGAGTGTGGCAAGCATGCGCTCCGACATCTTGCGGTTGTCCTGGGTCAGCGACATGTTCTTTTCTTCGTAGATGGTTTCGAGTTCGGTATGGAAGCCTCGGATTACAGGGTGTTCGAAGCGGTCGGCCTGTATGCGTGCCCAGTTCTCGATTTGGTTGGAGGGTATGTTTTCGACATAGCATGTTACGTCGTAGCTGGTGTAGGCGTTGGTGCCGTTGGCGCCGATTGCCGACATGAGCTTGTCGTATTCGTTGGGGATTGCTATGAGCGAGGCCTGGTAGCTTATGGAGTCGATTTCGTGGTATATGGCCGCGCGGGTGGTGGAGTCGGTGGTATGGCGATAGGTTTCGAACAGTTGTTCTATCCGGTCCAGCAGGGGTTTTTCGGCAGCGTAGTCGGTGGTGCCGAATTGTTCGGAGCCCTTGAACATAAGGTGTTCGAAGTAGTGAGCCAGACCGGTGGTTTCGGCAGGGTCGTTCTTGCCTCCGACGCGCACGGCGATGTAGGTCTGGATACGGGGTTCGTCTTTGTTTACCGACATGAATAGTTTCAGACCGTTGGGCAGGGTGTAAATTTTTGTGTTCAGCGGGTCGCCTTCGACGCTGCGGAACTCATGTCGTGCCGCAAATGCACCGTTGCTTGCAAGCAGTATCGATACGATGGCGGCCAGGCGCAGTCTTGATGCTTTCATAAGTTTAACTGGTTTAGGAAGTGAAACGGCGGTCAGAGGCCGAGACCTCTGGCCGCCATGTGAGATAGCTCAGTGATTGAATCAGTATTCGTCCCAGCTGCGGATTTCGATTTCGTCGAGTGTCATCGAAGTGAACGCGCGTATGAAGGCCGAGGCCAGGCGTGCGTTGGTGAGCAGCGGAATGTTCAGGTCGATTGCCGCACGGCGAATCTTGTAGCCGTTGGTAAGTTCGGCGGTGGTAAGATTCTTGGGTATGTTCACTACCATGTCGATGCTGTGGTTGTGCAACAGTTCGAGTGCCTGCGGCTGCATGTCGGGCTGTGAGGGCCAGTACACGCGTATGGCAGGTATGCCGTTGTCGTTGAGGAACTGGAATGTTCCGCCGGTGGCATATATGGTGTAGCCGTTGTTGTGCAAACGGTGTGCGGCGTCGAGCATGTCGGCTTTCTGCTTGGGGGTGCCTGTGCTCAGCAGCACGCTCTTGGCCGGAATGCGCTGGCCTACTGCGAGCATCGACTTGAGTATGGCCTCGGAGGTGTCGATGCCTATGCAGCCTACCTCGCCGGTCGATGCCATGTCGACGCCGAGTACGGGGTCGGCGCCCTGCAGACGCGAGAAGCTGAACTGCGAAGCTTTTATGCCTACGTAGTCGAGGTCGAAGGCGCTTTTGTTGGGCTTTTCTACCGGCAGGCCCATCATTACTCGTGTGGCAAGGTCGATAAAGTTGATTTTCAGTACTTTCGACACAAACGGGAATGAGCGCGAGGCACGCAGGTTACATTCTATTACCTTGATGTCGTTGTCCTTGGCCAGATACTGGATGTTGAACGGACCGCTGATGTTCAGCGCCTTGGCTATGCGTGCGCTTACTTTTTTGATGCGGCGCATGGTTTCGACATATAGTTTCTGCGGCGGGAACTGTATGGTGGCGTCGCCGGAGTGTACGCCGGCGAACTCTATGTGCTCCGATATGGCGTAAGCCACGATTTCGCCGTTCTGAGCCACGGCGTCCATTTCGATTTCCTTGGCGTTCTGGATAAATTCGGTCACCACTACAGGGTGCTGCTTCGATACGTTGGCAGCCAGGCGCAGGAATCGTACAAGCTCGTCGTTGTTTGAGCATACGTTCATTGCTGCGCCGGAGAGTACGTAGCTGGGGCGTACCAGTACCGGGAAGCCGACTTCGGCCACGAATTCGTTGATGTCGTCGAGGCTGGTGAGCTCGCGCCAGCGCGGCTGGTCGATGCCAAGTTCGTCGAGCATGGCCGAGAATTTGTGGCGGTCTTCGGCGTTGTCGATGCTCTTGGCGGTGGTGCCGAGTATGTTCACGCCCTGCTGGTCGAGGCGGGTGGCGAGGTTGTTTGGAATCTGGCCGCCCACCGACAGTATGGTGCCGTGGGGCTGCTCCAAATCGAGGATGTCCATCACGCGCTCGAATGTGAGTTCGTCGAAGTAAAGGCGGTCGCACATGTCGTAGTCGGTCGACACTGTTTCGGGGTTGTAGTTAATCATCACCGAGCGCCAGCCTTGCTGTTTCACTGTCATAAGGGCGTTGACCGAACACCAGTCGAATTCCACGCTGGAGCCGATGCGGTATGCGCCTGAACCGAGTACTACAATCGAGCGGTGGTCGTGCAGGTAGGTGACATCGTTCTCGCTGCCGTTATATGTAAGGTACAGATAGTTGGTCTTGGCGGGATACTCGGCTGCGAGAGTGTCGATTTGCTTTACTACCGGCACAATGCCGAGTTTTTTGCGCAGGGCGCGCACGTGCAGGTTGGCTTCTTCGGCGTTGGTCATGCGCTCTTTGAGTACCGAGCGTGCCACCTGGAAGTCGCTGAAGCCTTGCTGCTTGGCCTGGCGCAGCAGAGGGGTGGGGATGCTTTCGAAACTGTCGTAGCCGGCGAGTTCGTCTGCGGTATCGAGTATGTTGCGTAGTTTGTAGAGGAACCAGCGGTCGATTTTGGTCAGCTCGTGTATGCGGTCCACGCTGTAGCCCTGGGTCATAGCCTTGGCTATTACGAATATGCGCTTGTCGGTGGGTGCTACAAGGGCTTTGTCTACATCGGGTATGTTTATGTCTTTGTTTTCAACGAAGCCGTGCATGCCCTGGCCTATCATGCGCAGGCCTTTCTGGATGGCTTCCTCGAAGGTGCGGCCAATGGCCATGACCTCGCCTACCGATTTCATCGACGAGCCTATGGTGCGGTCGACACCGTGGAATTTGCCGAGGTCCCAGCGCGGTATCTTCACCACTACATAGTCAAGGGCCGGCTCGAAGAAGGCCGAGGTTTCTTTGGTTACGGAGTTCTTGAGGTCGAACAGGCCATAGCCCAGACCCAGTTTGGCGGCCACGAATGCCAGCGGATAGCCGGTGGCTTTCGATGCCAGGGCCGACGAACGGCTCAGTCGGGCGTTCACCTCGATTACGCGGTAGTCCATCGATTGCGGGTCGTAGGCATATTGCACGTTACATTCGCCCACAATGCCTATATGGCGTATGATTTTGATTGCAAGTGAGCGCAGGTAGTGGTAGTCGGCGTTCGACAGGGTCTGCGACGGAGCCACCACGATACTTTCGCCGGTGTGGATGCCCAGAGGGTCGAAGTTCTCCATGTTGCAGACAGTGATGCAGTTGTCGAAGCGGTCGCGAACGACTTCATACTCGACCTCTTTCCATCCTTTGAGCGACTTCTCCACCAGGACCTGCGGCGAGAACGCCAGGGCCTTTTCGCAGAGCGATGTCAGCTGAGCGTCATCGTCGCAGAAGCCGCTGCCGAGTCCGCCCAGGGCGTATGCTGCGCGCACTATCACCGGGTAGCCGAGCGAATTGGCCACGCGCAGGGCGTCGTCGATGTTGTCCACGGCCTCGCTCTTGATGGTCTTGACTTCGATTTCGTCGAGCTTCTTCACGAACAGCTCGCGGTCTTCGGTGTCCATGATGGCCTGTACGGGGGTGCCCAGTACCTGCAGGTTGTATTTCGCCAGTACGCCCGATTTGTACAGCTCCACGCCGCAGTTCAGTGCGGTCTGGCCGCCGAATGCCAGCAGTATGCCGTCGGGACGTTCCTTTTCAATTACTTTTTCTACAAAGTAGGGGGTTACGGGCAGGAAGTAGATTTTGTCGGCAAAGCCGTCGGAGGTCTGCACTGTTGCGATGTTGGGGTTGATAAGCACCGTGGAGATGCCTTCCTCTTTCATGGCTTTCAGCGCCTGCGAACCTGAGTAGTCGAATTCGCCGGCCTCGCCGATTTTGAGTGCACCGCTGCCTAACAGCAGTACTTTCTTGATTTTATCGTTCTGGTTCATGCCCTTATAGGAGTTTTATGAATTCGTCGAATAGGAATGTGGTGTCTTCGGGGCCGCTCGATGCCTCGGGGTGGAACTGGGCCGAGAAGAAAGGTTTCCATTTGTGGCGTATGCCTTCGTTGGTGCCGTCGTTCATGTTTATGAACAGGGGCTCCCACTCGGCGGGCAGAGTGTTGTTGTCGACTGCGAAGCCGTGGTTCTGCGATGTCACAAAGCAGCGATCGGTGCCCACCTGGCGCACCGGCTGGTTATGGCTGCGGTGGCCGTATTTGAGCTTGTAGGTGTTGGCGCCGGCGGCTTTTGCCAGCAGCTGGTTGCCCATGCAGATGCCGCATACCGGTTTTTCGCCCTTGAGAGCCTTGCGCAGGTTTTCTACGGTGTCGGTGGCAAAGTCGGGGTTGCCGGGGCCGTTCGACACAAATATGCCGTCGCATTCAAGCCGGTTGAAGTCAAAGTTCCAGGGTACTCGCACCACGCGTACACCGCGCTTGACCAGGCAGCGGATTATATTGTGTTTTACGCCGCAGTCCACCAGTACGACGGTCTTGAATTTAGGGTCGAACTTATATCCGCAGGCTTCGTCTGTGTTCAGGTGGACTTCCTCGGAAGGCAGGCCTTCGGCATCTGGTATATATGATTTGATATCGGTACACGAAGTTTTCGCTACCAGATTCTCTACATTGGGGTCATATACCTCAGGTTCGTCAAGACCTTCAAATATAATTTTGCCCAGCATCGAGCCGCTGTCGCGCAGATGCTTGGTGAGGGCACGGGTGTCAATGTCGTATATGCCGGGGATTTTTTCGTCTTCAAGCCATTGGGCAAGCGAACGCTCGGCCAGCCAGTGGCTGTGACTCCATGAATAGTCCTGGAGAATAAGGGCTCGCGGGTGGATGCGGCTACCTTCCATGTAGTCCGAGTCCGACAGTTCCGGACCGGCCGGCGGCACGCCGTAATTACCTCCCAAAGGATAGGTGGCTACAAGTATCTGACCCTCGTATGATGGGTCGGTCAAACTTTCGGGATAACCGGTCATGGCAGTGTTGAACACCACCTCGCCGGAGGTTGGGGCTTCGAAGCCGAAAGATTTGCCTTCGAATCGGGTGCCGTCTTCGAGAATCAGGACGGCGCGTCTTGTTTCGCGCATAGCAGTGATGATTGTTGATCGTTAGGTAGGTCTGCACAATCAGTCGTGAAAACCATGCAAAGTTACAAAAAAAATCTGGCATACGCCTATTTTATTTATATATATATGAAGAATAAGACGCTTTTTCTGCTGTGACTGTGTCATACACCATAATATAATAAATAATGGCCGGGCTTCGGGTGGCTACAGATTGTCGGGAGCTGATTTGCCGCACAATTCGGTATTGCTGCGGGCGGCCCGGGTGCGGGGCTTTGAGGTCGAAAAAAAAGCTCTACTTTAAAGCGCTGGTGTACACGTATTTGAATAAATCACTGAAAAAAAATATCAAAAAAAGAGCGAAAATATTTTGGTGATTCAAAAACTCTTTGTAACTTTGCAACCGCAAACGGGAAACAACGCGGCTCGCCGCTGAAAGTCCGTAAGAGAAAATTGAAAATGCCTCTTTAGCTCAGTTGGCCAGAGCACGTGATTTGTAATCTCGGGG
>ERZ777305.1894-NODE-1894-length-20836-cov-2.911602_pt1 | contig 20836 bp, 20 predicted proteins | sample MGYA00374965_ERZ777305 | MGnify/ENA primary metagenome ERZ777305 (study PRJEB29328, sample SAMD00013331) | mouse gut metagenome | study: EMG produced TPA metagenomics assembly of the Metagenome analysis of fecal microbiota from mouse which was promoted... | reverse complement strand
TTTTGGCGGCCTGGATGGTAAGGACGGGTGCTCTTTTGTATTATTTTCCGGTGCTTTTCGCAGCCGGGACGGCTGCCGGATTTGTGGTCGGGCTGCTGGGCGGCCTGGTGGCAAAGCGCATCAGGCCTGTGATAGGAAATGGGGAATGAGAATGAGCGGATGGGATAAAGAAGAGGTTTCCAAAGAGATTCGGGAGGGAGAACACTGGCTGCATATCACCGTCTGGAACCGGATCGTGTTTCTTTTGCGCTGGCTGCTCCTGGCAGGTGTCACGGGTGTTGTGCTGGGCGCGGCAGGCTCCCTCTTTGGAATGTGCGTAAATTACGTGACAGAGATGAGAGCAGCCTATCCCTGGCTGCTTTTCGGCCTTCCTCTGGGAGGCTTAGTGATTGTCTGGATGTACCAGTGGGAGAGAAAGCAGACGGAAAAAAGCAGCACCAATCTGGTGCTGGATGCCATTCACGCAGGGACGGAAATTCCTGTGAAGACCGCGCCTCTTATCTTTGCATCTACGGTTGTCACCCATCTTTTCGGCGGTTCCGCCGGGCGGGAAGGAGCAGCGCTGCAGCTGGGAGGCAGCATCGGAAATTTTCTGGGAAAACTTTTTCCTGTGGATGACGAAGATCGGCGGATTGTGATTATGTGCGGCATGAGCGCCGCCTTCTCTGCCCTTTTCGGCACGCCCATAGCTGCGGCTGTGTTCTCAATGGAGGTGGCCAGCGTAGGAATTATGCAGTATGCGGCCCTGGTGCCCTGTGTGGTGGCTTCCTTTGCGGCTTCCGGGATAGCAGGGAAATTGGGGCTTGTCGCAGAACACTTTGAGCTGGGGATTCTCCCGGCTTTTGATTTGCCGAATGCAGGGAAAGTTCTTCTTCTGGGCCTGGCCTGTGCGGCGGTGAGCATTTTGTTCTGCGTAGTGCTGCATCAGACGGAAGGTCTGTTTCAGAAGTGGTTTCCCAATCCTTATCTGCGGGCCGCATCAGCCGGTGCTCTTGTAATTGTGCTGACGGTGCTTTTGGGTACTTCGGATTATCTGGGGGCAGGCATGGATATTGTGGAACGGGCCATGGAAGGGAATGTTTTTGCCGGAGCTTTTCTGTTGAAGATGCTCTTTACGGCCGTTACCCTTGCAGGCGGATTCAAGGGAGGGGAGATTGTCCCGACGTTCTTTATCGGGGCGTCTTTTGGCTGCCTGGCGGGCAGTATTCTAAAGCTTGCGCCTTCCCTGGGGGCTGCTTGCGGGATGGCAGCAGTATTCTGCGGCGTGACGAACTGTCCCATTACTGCTCTTTTGATCAGTTTTGAGATGTTTGGTTATGAAGGAGCGCCGTTTTTTTTGCTTGCCGTGGCTGTCAGCTATATGCAGTCCGGTTACTACGGCCTGTATCACAGCCAGAAAATTGTATATTCCAAAGTACGGCCGGAGAAGATCAACCGGAGTATCCGGTAGGAGACAAATACGAAGGCAGCCGCTCTCTTTTCTTTGAGGAAAAGGGCGGCTGCCTTGTTTTACTGCATCATAAAGCTTTTTGCCAGCTGTACCATCTGTTCCATGCGGGCTACTTCCTCCGTGGATTTGCCCTGTTTGAGAGTCTCAAAAATCTGGTTAAACTCATCCTGGGACATTGGCTGATCCGAATTTTTGGCCGCATTCATGATTTTCTGGAAATCTTTTGGGTTCATATTTTCACTCCCTTCTGACATAAATTGTGTAACATCCAGGGGATCCATATCCGCCATCTTATTGGAATACTGCATATAGGCAGTGAAAACTTCCATAATCCGTATCATCGAGTCAATTTTCTGATTCAATTCATGACATTTTTTCTGAACATCGCGAAGTATTTTGTACCCGTCGTCGTTTGGGTTCATGTGATTTCCTCCATTCCTTACAATATATGTGCAGAAAAGAGAAGTATGAATATAATAGAAAAAAAGAGAACAAGAGGGAAAAATTGGGATGAAGGAGCAGTTGATCATTGACCGCACGACAGTATATGAAGTTGACATGGAATGCCTGGAGAAAAAGCAGGACCACGTACCGGCAGGTGAAAATTCGGGTGTACCTTTAAGCCCGGAAAACACGGGCGAATCAAGGAAACGCCCTGCGGGTGTACCTTTATGCCCGGAAAACACGGGCAAATCAAGGAAAGAACCGGCCCTTTAGAGCCGGTTCTTTTTTGTACTGCAGATTAGCATCCGCACCCGCATCCGCCGTTGCCGAAGAAACCGCCGTTGCCGCCGCAGCAGAAGAGCAGCAGGATGATCCACAGACAGCTGTTGTCTCCGCATCCGCTGTTGCATCCGCCGTTGCCGCCGCAGCAGCAGGAGAGAAGCAGGATAATCCAAATCCAGCTGCAGCATCCGTTGTTGCTGCTCATTTCGTTGCACCCGCATCCACAGTTTGTAGCCGTTAAATCACTCATGAGAAATCCTCCAAAATAATTATTTACAATCCCATACTATGTGAGAACTTTGAATGTGTGAAAATTACTTGTATAACCTAGGGTTTTGTGAGAGAATAATAACAAAGAAATGAAAGGGAGCGTATTGATATGCCTGCTACATATGCACACTATAAATTCGGAAAAGCAGTCTACCGGTCTCTTCCCAAAGAGATCCGGCAGATATTAAAAGAAAACAGGGCGGCTTACCTTCTGGGCCTTCACGGCCCGGATCTGGTTTTCTACTATCGGCCGTTTGGAAAGAACCGGGTGAACCAGCTGGGGGTGCGGATGCACAAGGAGAAGGCATCCGGTTTTTTTGAGACAGGGAGAAGACGCTATCAGGAGCGGCCAAGCTACGTGCTCTTGTCCTATCTCTGCGGCTTTCTCTGTCATTTTATTCTGGACAGCGAGTGCCATCCCTATATTGGCTGCTATATGGAGGAGCACGGACTGGGGCATCTGGAGATTGAGACGGATTTTGACCGCTATCTTCTGGAGAAGGACGGCTTTGATCCCACCCGGCACTGCTGTACCCGGCATCTCATCCGGGATTTGGACACGGAGGAGGCTATAGCCTCCGTTTTTGAAGGATTGACGGCAGACCAGATCGATCAGAGCATCCGGGGATTTTGCTTCTGCATCCGGGGACTGCAGTGTCCGGGACCGGCCAAGGAGCTCTTTTTGCGGACGGTGTTTGCACTGATAGGGCAAAAAGACAATCTGGAGGGCCTGATTATGAACGGAGTTCCCAATCCGGCCTGCAGGGAGAGCAGAGAGTTTCTGGAGGAGCGGATGAATCTGGCGGTACAGGCGGCTGCCCGGGCAATCCGGGAGTATGTGGAAGGGATTGATAAAGATACGCCTTTAAGCCCTCGTCTGGACCGGGATTATGAGAAAGCGCCCTCCGGGGACAAAGTGTGCGGGCAGGAAGGTGTTTTGGACGGCCGGGAGACGGGAGAAGAGAGTTATGAATAAAATGACGAACTTGGAAAAGCGCTGGATCCTCTATGATGTGGGAAATTCCGCCTTTGTGCTTCTGGCGTCTACGATTATTCCCATCTATTATAAGAACGTAGCCCAGGCCAGCGGGATTTCTGCGGCGGATTCCACGGCCTATTTCAGCTATGCAACCTCCCTGGTGACAATTTTGGTAGCAGTACTGGGACCGGTGTTGGGAAGCCTGGCGGACACAAAAGGCTTTAAGAAGCCGGTATTTACCTTTTTTATGATGATGGGGGTCATCGGCTGCGGGGGGCTTTCGATTCCTAAATCCTGTCTGGCCTTTCTGGCAGTGTATGTGGTGGCTAAGGTGGGCTTGAATGCCAGCCTGATTTTTTACGACGCCATGCTGGGGGATGTGACTACGGATGAGCGGATGGATGTGGTATCAGCCCAGGGGTATGCCTGGGGGTATATCGGAAGCTGCATCCCCTTTGTGTTCAGCCTGGTTTTCGTACTGTTTTCAGATACCATAGGGATTTCCGGGAATGCGGCCATGGCCATTGCCTTTTTGATCAATGCGGCCTGGTGGTTTCTGGTGACGCTGCCCCTTTTAAAAAGCTATGAGCAGAAATACTATATAGAGCCGGGGGAGCATCCTGTGCGGGACAGCTTTGTGCGCCTGAAAAAGATTTTTTCGGAGATCCGGGAGAAACCGGAGATCTGGTATTTCCTTCTGGCCTTTTTCTTCTATATTGACGGTGTATACACCATCATTGATATGGCCACCTCCTATGGAAAAGATGTGGGAATCACGGACACCAATCTGCTTCTGGCCCTTCTGCTTACCCAGATAGTGGCTTTTCCCTGTTCCATTCTCTTTGGTCAGCTTTCCAAACGGGTACAGGGCACGAAGCTGATTCAGGCATCTATTGTGGGATATTTCTTTGTGGTGCTCTTTGCACTGCAGCTTGATAAGGCCTGGGAATTCTGGTTTCTGGCTGTTTGGGTAGCCGTCTTCCAGGGCGCGATTCAGTCCTTGTCCCGCTCTTATTTTGCCAAAATTGTTCCCAAGGAGAAAGCAACGGAGTATTTCGGATTTTTCGATATTTTCGGCAAGGGAGCAGCTTTTATGGGGACGCTTCTTATGGGCATTTCCACCCAGCTCTTTGATACCTCCCGGGCCGGCGTGGCAGTTCTGGCTGTGATGTTTGCCATAGGCTTTGTCTTGTTCCGAATAGCAGTCGGGAAGGGTAACGCATAAGATAGTAGAAAAGGCTGGAGAGAGTTTTTGCTATGAATCGTGTGCGTGAGCTTGTGGGAGCTTCCTACGCTTACGGCCTGGGCTGCGACGGCGCAGGAATAGGGGTGGCGGTGCTGGACTCCGGGATGGACACCCGGCATCCCGACTTGAAAGGAAGGCTGGCATATGCCTATAATTTTTTGAACCACACGGAGGATGTGTTTGATGACTGCGGCCATGGAACACATGTATCCGGGATTATTGGAGGAACGGGAGTGGCATCCGGCGGCAGGTATCAGGGACTTGCGCCGCGATGTCATTTTATTTCCCTGAAGGTGCTGGACAGAATGGGGAACGGAAGCAGCAAGACGGTGATTGAAGCCCTCCGGTGGCTGATTGCCCACGGCCGGGAGTATAACGTCCGCCTGATCAATATTTCCGTGGGAAGCACGGCGGAGGGCTTTTCTGTAAAATCGGGACTTTTGGAGACTGTGGAGGCGGCCTGGGATGCAGGCTTTGTGGTCTGCTGCGCGGCCGGAAACAAGGGGCCGAAACGCTCCACCATAACGGTGCCGGGGACCAGTCCCAAGGTGATTACGGTGGGATGCTCCGACGACAATCGGGTGGTGCAGGTAATGGGAGCCCAGAAAGCCAATTATTCCGGACGGGGGCCGACGAATGCCTGTATCTGCAAGCCGGATGTGACGGCTCCCGGCTCTTATCTGGTGTCCTGCAATGCGGGATGGCAGAAGCGGGGAGCCAAAGCCTATGCGACCAAGTCCGGAACCTCCATGGCGACACCGGTTGTCGCCGGCTGCATTGCGCTTCTTCTGGGCCGGGAACCGGGACTGACCAACAAGGAGGTAAAGCTCCGCCTGCGGACCTCCTGTCAGGATCTGGGCCTTCCCAGGAACCAGCAGGGCTGGGGGATGATTTCTCTGCCGGGATTGCTGGCGAAGGGCAGTGGGAATGAAAACCGGGAAAACGCATAGTCTGTAGAAAGAGTATCATGAGGTATGGCATGGCAGAAGACTGCAGAGAGAAAATTATGTCGGAGGACTATGTGGATTTCATCTGGAGATTCAACCAGAGTGTGCTGGATTTGGAACGGCGGTATCCGGATTACTGCATCCAGGTGATCAATGCTTTTTACGCGGTGTTTTATGTGGAATCCCGGATTATCAACCGGGATCAGTTTCAGTACAACTATGAGGTATTTCCGGCTCTTTATACGCTTCTGGAGAATGAAAACCTGGAGGAGAGCGGAATTATCCGCCTGCTGGAGAATTCCGTTTTGAAGCTTCAGGGGGAAGGCGTGATTGTGGGCATCATTGATACCGGAATTGATTACACCAACCAGTGTTTCCGAAAGACGGACGGGAGCAGCCGGATTCTGGAGATTTGGGATCAGACGGATCAGAGCGGCCGGCTTCCTGAGGATATCGGTTACGGAAGCGTCTATACCCAGGAGGAAATCAGCCGGGCTCTGAAGCTTGCGGATCCCTTTTCCGCGGTTCCCATCCGGGACGAATCCGGCCACGGGACCCAGCTTGCCAGCATCGCGGCAGGCAGCTTCGATGAGGACCGGGGCTGGTCCGGAGCTGCGCCTATGGCAGATCTGGCTGTGGTAAAGCTTAAGCCGGCCAAGGAGTATCTGAGGCGGTATTATATGGTACGGCCGGAGGCAGAGGCCTATCAGGAAAATGATATTATGATGGGCGTGCGCTATTTGAGTGATCTGGCCTTCCGGGTGGGCAAACCTCTGGTGATCTGCATTGCCCTGGGCAGCAACCGGGGCGGTCATGAGGGAACCTCTCCCTTGTCCTCCATTTTAAATATGGCTTCCGCGCGTTCGGATCGCTGCATTTTGGTAGCAGGCGGCAACGAGGCCAACCAGGGCCATCACTTTTACGGAAACCTGATGCAGGGCCAGGCTTATCAGGAGGTGGAGCTCCGGGTAGCGGAGGAGGAATACGGGCTGACCATGGAGCTGTGGGGGACGACACCGGATCTGCTTTCCATTTCCATGATTTCCCCGGCGGGGGAAGAAATACCCCGGATCAGTTCCAGCCTGGGAAACCGGCAGTATGATTTCCTCTTCGAGCGCACGGTGGTGTATATTGATTTCCAGTCCCTGGACCCCAGCAGCGGAGATGAGATGATCCGCATCCGTATGTTTGCCCCGTCTGCAGGCATCTGGAGGCTGCGCGTCTACGGAACCAGCGTTATACATGGCATTTACAATATCTGGCTTCCGGTGACGGGATTTATTTCACCGGGAACCGTATTTCCCGACTCCAACCCGGACATTACCCTTACTTCCCCGGCCAACGCAGAAGCACCCATTACCATAGCAGGGTATCAGGTGCAGAATGACAGCATTTACATTGCCTCCAGCCGGGGCTATACCAGAAAAGGGCGCATCAAACCGGATATTGCGGCCCCAGGCGTGAAAGTTTCCGCCTTCGAGCCGGGAAACCGATTTACTACCGTGACAGGAACCAGTGCAGCCGCTGCCATTGCCGCAGGAGCGGCGGCCCTTCTGCTGGAATGGGGGGTGGTGCGGGGGAATCGGCCCACCATGGGAACCCAGGAGATCAAACAGCTGCTGATCCGGGGGGCCAGGCGCAATCCCAATGAGCTGTATCCCAACCGCTCCTGGGGGTACGGGGCTTTGAACCTTTACAACAGCTTCCAGCTTTTGGGGCGGTTTCAGTGATTTTTTTGAGATCAACGGCTTGCGAAGGAGAACGGGATCGACTATAATAAGGAACAGAATCGGCTTTGGGGCCGTTAGAACGGAGGAGAACGGAAGATGGAAAAAATTAGGATGCAGACACCGCTGGTGGAGATGGACGGGGACGAAATGACCCGGATCCTCTGGAAGCTTATCAAGGAAGAACTTCTTTGGCCCTTTGTGGAGCTGAATACGGAATATTACGATCTGGGACTGGAGAACCGGAATGCCACGGACGACCGGGTGACGGCGGAGGCGGCCGAAGCTACGAAGAAATACAAGGTGGCGGTGAAATGCGCCACCATTACCCCCAACGCGGCTCGGGTGGAAGAGTACGGCTTAAAGGAGATGTGGAAGAGTCCCAACGGAACCATTCGTGCCATCCTGGACGGCACGGTGTTCCGGGTTCCCATTATCGTAAAGGGGATTGAGCCTTATGTAAAAACCTGGAAGAAACCCATTACCGTGGCCCGTCACGCCTACGGTGACGTTTACAAGGCCAGCGAGATCCGGATTCCCGGTCCCGGGAAATGCGAACTGGTATTTACAGGAGAGGACGGGCGCGAGATCCGGGAGACAGTCCATGAATTCCGGGAGGGCGGCGTGGCCCAGGGTATGCACAATCTGGAGGGGTCTGTTGAGAGTTTCGCCAGAAGCTGCTTTTCCTACGCCGTTTCCCAGAAGCAGGACTTGTGGTTTGCCACCAAGGATACCATTTCCAAAAAGTACGATCACTTCTTCAAAGATACTTTTCAGGAAATTTATGAGAAGGAATACAAGGAGGAGTTTGAGCGGCTGGGGATTACGTATTTCTATACCCTCATTGATGACGCGGTGGCCCGGGTGGTGAAATCCGAGGGCGGCTATATCTGGGCCTGCAAGAATTATGACGGGGATGTCATGAGCGATCTCATCGCTACGGCTTTCGGATCCCTGGCTATGATGACGTCCGTTTTGGTTTCCCCTCACGGGTATTTTGAATATGAGGCAGCCCATGGGACGGTGCAGCGCCACTATTATAAGCATTTGAAGGGGGAGGAAACCTCGACCAACTCCATCGCCACCATCTTTGCCTGGTCAGGAGCCTTAAAGAAGCGGGGAGAGCTGGACGGCAACGGGGATCTGGTCCGCTTTGCCCAAAAGCTGGAGGAGGCTTCCCTAAAAACCATTGAGTCGGGGAAGATGACGAAGGATCTGGCGCTGATTACCACCCTGCCCGATCCCACCGTGCTTTCCAGCGGGAATTTTATCCGGGAGATCCGGAAGACCCTAGAGGAACTTCTGCATGCTGTTTAATTCCAATGCTTTTTATGTGTTTCTGCCCCTTGTATTTGCCCTTTACTGGATGATCCCGGCCAGGCGCCGCTGGATTGTCCTTTTGGTGTCCAGTTACTATTTTTATATGAGCTGGAACGTGAAGTACGTGGCACTGATTCTTTTGACCACGGCAGTCTCCTACGGGACAGCCCTTCTGATGGAGGGGACAGAAAGCAGGAAAAAGAAGAAATGCTATATGGCGGCGGCCCTGGTGATCAGCCTGGGCGTCCTGTTTTTCTTTAAATACTTTAATTTTCTGAGCAATTCCGTTACGGACGTGCTGGAAAAATTTTCCATTCCTGTGCACAGGGTGACGCTGGACCTGCTGCTTCCGGTGGGGATTTCCTTTTATACCTTCCAGACGCTCAGCTATGTGATTGACGTGTACCGGGGGGAGGAGAAAGCCTGCCGCCATTTCGGGAAATACGCTACGTTTATCGCTTTTTTCCCCCAGCTGGTGGCCGGCCCCATTGAGCGGACCCGCAATCTCCTGCCTCAGATCGAAAGGGAACATCGGTTTGACTGCGAAAAGGCCCTTTATGGGGCGAAGATGATTGCCTGGGGGTTTTTTAAGAAAGTGGCCATTGCGGATACCATTGCCCCTTATGTGGATGTGATTTACAACGATGTGGGACATTACACCGGGCTGCCCCTTCTCATGGCTACGGGGCTTTTTACGTTTCAGATTTACTGTGATTTTTCCGGGTATTCGGACATTGCCGTAGGTGTGGCCAAGCTTTTGGATATGGATCTGATGGATAATTTTAAAAGCCCTTATTTTGCAGCCTCCATCCGGGAATTCTGGAGCAGATGGCACATTTCCCTTTCCACCTGGTTCCGGGATTATGTGTACATTCCCCTGGGAGGAAACCGAAAAGGCGCCTGGCGCACCCGTTTTAATCTCATTGTAACCTTTCTGTGCAGCGGTCTCTGGCACGGCGCCAACTGGACGTATGTGGTCTGGGGGATGATTCACGGGGTGGGACAGGCAGCGGAAAAGGAGTGGGAGCACTATTTTCCTTCCAAAGAAAAGAAGCGGCCCTGGGGACGCGTTCTCTTTACCTTCCTGTTCGTGTGCTTTGCCTGGATTTTTTTCCGGGCCAACAGTCTTTCCGATGCCGGTTATGTGCTGTGCCACATTTTTGACGGCATTACCAATCCACTGGGCTACCTTCGGGACGGATATCAGGCTTACCGGACGGCGGGCGTGGCCCAGTCCTCCAATATGCAGACGCTTCTGATCTGCGGGGCCTGCATTCTGGCTTTGCTCTTTCATGATTTTGTGGAGCTGCGGACCAGTATTTGGGAGTGGATGGGAAGATACCGGAAGCCTGTCCGGTATGCCGTATATTTTGTTCTGCTCTTTATGGTGCTGTACAGCCGTCAGCCGGGAGAGTATGAGTTTGTTTACTTTCAGTTCTAATCGGAGAATACAATGAAAAAATTTTTGCGGAAAATGGCTCCTTTTGTGCTCTTTATTGTAATTCTGGAGATTGCCGTTCCCATAGCAGTGGACCCCTACAATGTGTTTCACTGGCGGCGGATCCGGGACAACGGGGTGGAGCCCAACAGCAATTATATTAAGATGGAGTATATCCTTCACAATCCGGATAAGTTTGACTCCTTTTTGTTCGGCTCTTCCCGGACAAGCTTCATCAATGTGGATCGGATTCCGGAGGGAAAGTGGTACAATATGTCCTACTCGGAAGGGCTTCCCAGGGAACATCTGGAAAATTTAAGGGAATTGATTGACAACGGCATCATTCCCAAGACGGTGATGGTGGGCGTAGACAATATTTCCTGCTTTGTGGATCCGGCCCTGCACGAAAACCAGTTTTACCGGATTCCCTATCCCAGGGAGAATAAGCTGGCCTTCTATGCCAACTATTTCAGCTTCAAAGGAGTGCTGCTCTCTTTGGATGTAAGCCTGAAGTATAAACCGAAAGACCCGGAGTATGTGGACCGTTATTACCGCAACGGGTGCAGCAGCCGCACCGGGTCCTGGGGGGCGGGAATGGATATTCCCTATTGGGAAAATTATTACGATGATTTCCTGGGGAGTGCCGTGGTGGATATACGGAGGATTTACGAGCTCTGCGAGGAGTATGGAATCCGTTTGATTGTGTTTACCAATCCCATGTACTATAAGACTTATGAGGAATCCCAGCTCTACGGGTACGATATTTTCCTGGGCTGGCTGGCCGGACAGGTGGACTACTACAATTTCAGCGGAATCAACGATATTACAACGGATAAGGACAATTATTTTGAAAACAGCCATTTCCGGCCGGAGGTGGGGGATCAGATGATTGACCGTATTTTCTGCAATGCGCGGGATGAGAAGCTGGAAAGCCAGGGATTCGGCTATTTTGTGACGGTAGACAATATAGAGGAATTTGAAAAAGCGCTGGGCAGTACTTACTGAGCCAGCGCTTCCCATTGTTCGTAGAGGGCATCCAAGCGCCCTGCAAGTTCTTCTTTTTCCCGGTGAAGCTCCATGCACCTGGATACATCCGTGTACACTTCTTCCAGAGTGAGGAGGCTGTCTATCTCCTGATCCCGGGTTTCCAGGGTGAAGATTTCTTCTTCCGTCTTTTTTAAGTCATTTTCCCGTTTCCGGGCCCGGGCCTGTTCTTCTTTCTGCTGCTTCCAGTCCCGTTTTCCAATGGAGGAAGCCTCCGGGGCGGAAGAGGGGGCTTCGGCAGGGGCCGGAGTCAGGAGATCCCGCTTCTCCAGGTAATAATCATAATTTCCAATGTAGTTGACCAAAGTTTTTTCTGTCAGATCCAGAATCCGGGTGGCAGTGGTGTTGATAAAATACCGGTCGTGGGACACGTAAAGCACCGTTCCCGTATAGCGGTTCAAAGCCTGTTCCAGAATCTCCTTTGATACAATGTCCAGATGGTTGGTGGGCTCGTCCAGAATCAGGAAATTAGCCTCCGAGAGCATAAGCTTGGCTAAGGAGACGCGTCCCCGTTCCCCGCCGCTCAAATCGCCGATGCGCTTGAATACGTCGTCCCCGGTAAAGAGAAAAGCCGCCAGAGTGCTGCGGATGCGGGTGTTATCCAGATCCGGGTAGGTGTCCGAGATTTCCTCAAACAGGGTTTTTTCCATGTGCAGCACATGATGCTCCTGGTCGTAGTAGCCGATCTTTACTTTGGTGCCCAGGACAAAGGAGCCCTTGTCCGCCTCCAGAAGTCCGTTTAAGATTTTTAAAATGGTGGTTTTTCCGGTTCCGTTGTTGCCGATGAGGGCCACCCGCTCCCCCCGCTTGATCTGGAAGTTGAGATTCGAAAAGAGAGAGAGGGTTCCGAAGGATTTGGAGAGGCCTTCCACAGTCAGCACGTCGTTTCCGCTTGTGATTTCCGGCTCCAGACGAAGCTGCATTTCCGAGGAGATCTGCACGGGCTTTTCCAGAAGATCGATTTTTTCCAGCATTTTCTCCCGGCTCTCCGCCCGGCGGATGGATTTTTCCCGGTTGAAGGATTTTAATTTGGCGATGACTTCCTCCTGGTGCCGGATTTCCCGCTGCTGGTTCAGCCATGCAGTCATCTGGGCATCTCTTAGCTGGGCTTTCTTCGCTCCGTAATCAGAATAGTTGCCGAGGAAGGTGCGCACGGTCCCGGCTTCGATCTCAACGATCTTTGTCGCTACACGGTTCAGGAAATAGCGGTCGTGGGCCACAAGGATCACAGCCCCGCTGTAGTTGAGAAGAAAGGTTTCCAGCCAGGCGATGGAGGCCATATCCAGATGGTTGGTGGGCTCGTCCAGAAGGATGAGATCCGGGCGGGAGAGGAGAAGCTTTCCTAAAGACACCCGGGTTTTCTGTCCCCCGGAGAGGGTGTCGATTTGCTTTTCAAAATCATCCTCCGCAAAGCCCAGGCCCTTTAAAACGCCAGTCACTTCGCTTTTGTAAGCGTAGCCGTCTTTCTGCTCAAATTCCTGGTTCAGGCGGGTGTAGGACTCCAGGGCAGCTGTTAAGGCATCCCCGCTAAGGTGCTTCATCTCAAGCTCCAGGGCGCGGATGCGCGCTTCCAGGTCAATGACGTCCTGCTTCACGGACAGAAGCTCTTGGTAAATGGTGCTGCCGCTCTCCAGGTCCTGGTGCTGGGCCAGGTATCCCAAAGACCGTCCCTTGGCCAGGACTACATTTCCAGAGTCCGCTTCCAGCTCCCCCACGATGATTTTCAAAAGTGTGGATTTTCCGGCTCCGTTAACGCCCACCACGGCAGCCTTTTCCCGCTCCTCTATATGAAAAGACGCATCCTTAAGGATCACGTCCGTCCCGAAAGACTTGTGGATATTTTGACATGCAAGTATCATAAAAAACCTCTTATTTTCTTCATTTGCTATGTTCCATTATATAAGAAAAGAGAGAAAAAGCAACAACTTTGTGAAAAATACTACAAATACATTGACAGGTTTTTGTCACATAGCTTATAATAAAAAAGCAAGAAAAGACGTGAGGGACAAGGAAGATTATGGAGGAGAGAGAGATTTCGAAGGCAGTCATCAAACGGCTTCCTCGATACTACCGATACCTGGGAGAAATATTAGAAAGCGGTGTGGAACGGATTTCTTCCAGTGAACTGAGCGCACGAATGAATGTGACGGCGTCCCAGATCCGGCAGGATCTGAATAATTTCGGCGGCTTCGGCCAGCAGGGATACGGATATAACGTCGCCTATTTATATGAAGAAATCGGGAAGATTCTCGGATTGGACCGGAAACACAACATGATCATTGTGGGGGGAGGCAATCTGGGACAGGCCCTTGCCAACTATGTGGCTTTTGAAAAGCGGGGATTTGTGATTAAGGGAATTTTTGACGTGAATCCGGCCCTGAGAGGATTGAGCATCCGGGGCATTGAGATTCATATGCTGGAGGACCTGGAGCGTTTTATCCGGGAGGAGGAGATTCAGATCGCGGCGCTGACGCTGCCCAAGTCCAAGGCCTCCGAGATGGCGGAGCTTCTGGTCCGCTATGGGATCAAGGCCATCTGGAATTTTGCCCACATCGATCTGAACGTGCCGGAGGATGTGCTGGTGGAGAGCGTACACTTGTCGGAAAGCCTGATGCAGCTTTCCTACAACATTACCCGGTATGAGCGGGAGCATCCGTGAGAGAATGCCAGGAGGGCTGTTGCAGAAGACAACGGCCCTTTGTCTTTTTGCACACGGGGCCTATTGGGAAATCATATACTATTATCAGGGTTGGTTAAAAAACAGCAGAAGCCCGGTCTGCGCACAGAAAGGGCGGATGCGGAACTAAAAAACAGCAGAAGCCCAGGCTGCGCACAGAAAGAGTAACGGACGCAGAAAGCGGCCGGAAATCTTTCTAAGGAAGGTGCGCAGAAAGGGCGAATGCGGAACTATATAAGGAGAACGAAATGCAGGGAACGAAACGCATAGCGGCTTATGTAAATCTGGATCGGATCGAAGAAAATTTCCGGGCCATGAACGAAAATCTTTCCGAAGGTACACGGATGATGGCCGTGATCAAATCCGACGGCTACGGGCACGGGGCAGTTCCTATCGCGTCTCTGATGGAGCCGAAAGCGTATATCTGGGGCTTTGCCACAGCCACTGCGGAGGAGGGGCTAAAGCTTCGGGCCCATGGAGTGAAAAAGCCGATCCTGATTCTGGGCTACACCTTCCCGGAGTCCTACCGGGAGATGGTGGAAGAGGATTTAAGGCCCACGGTTTTTGAATGGGACATGGCCCGGGAACTTTCTGAGGAGGCAGTGCATCAGGGGAAAACCCTGAGGATTCATATAAAAGTGGATACGGGCATGAGCCGTATCGGCTTTGCGGATACGGCGGAAAGCGTGGAGGTGATACGGAAGATCCGGGAGCTTCCCGGTCTTAAGCTGGAAGGCCTTTTTACGCATTTTGCACGGGCGGACGAGGAAGATAAGACCTGGAGGAAGGGGCAGCTTGAACGCTTTCAAAAGTTTATGGAAGCCTGCCGGGAGAGAGGTCTTGTATTTCCCCTGTATCACTGTTCCAACAGCGCGGGAATTCTGGATTTCCCGGAGGCTCATTTGGGGCTGGTCCGGGCAGGAATTGCCCTCTACGGCCTCTATCCGTCAGAGGAGATGCAGGATGTCCCGGTAAAGCTGATGCCGGCGATGGAGCTGAAAAGCCATATTGTCCAGGTGAAGGAGATAGGCCCCGGAACCCAGGTGAGCTATGGGGGGACGTATGAGGCGGACTGTGTGCGGCGGATTGCCACCATCCCCGTGGGGTACGGGGACGGATATCCCAGAAGCCTCTCAGGAAAGGGCGTTGTACTGATTGCCGGGAAGAGGGCTCCTATCCGGGGAAGGGTGTGCATGGATCAGTTTATGGTGGATGTAACGGATATACCGGAAGCAGAGACGGGAATGGAGGTGACGCTCTTTGGGGAGGGACTGCCCTTGGAGGAGCTTTGTGAATGGTCCGGGCGTTTCCACTATGAGTTTGTCTGCTGTATTACGAAACGGGTGCCCCGTGTATATCTGCGGGACGGAAGGGCGGTACAGCCGGAAGAGATCCGCGGTTTTTGAAAATCCGGCGAATACTCTTGAAGATTTTGGAAATACTTGAGATGTGGCCGGCAGAAAGCGGCCGGAAGAATTTCTGAAATCGGAGTGTGAGAAGATTGATTATCAGACGGGGTGATATCTATTATGCAGACTTAAGACCTGTGGTGGGTTCCGAGCAGGGCGGCGTCCGTCCGGTGCTGGTGATCCAGAATGATACGGGCAATCGCCACAGCCCTACGGTGATTGTGGCTGCAATTACGTCCAAGATGAATAAGGCGAAGCTGCCCACCCATGTGGAACTGAGCGCCAAGACCTGCCAGATTGTGAAGGATTCCGTGATTTTGCTGGAACAGCTGCGGACCATTGACAAGCAGCGGCTGAAAGACAAGGTCTGCCATCTGGATGAAGGCGTTTTAGAGCAGGTGAACCGGGCGCTGCGCGTAAGCCTGGAATTGGATACATAAGCGCTTGCTATCCCGGTTAAATAGTGATAAAATAGATAAAAACGCCTGCATTTTGCAGTGTTTGCAGGCAGAAAAGAACAAGAGAAAAAGGAGCTTTTTATGTCTGGACATTCGAAATTTGCGAATATTAAACATAAGAAAGAAAAGAACGATGCAGCGAAGGGAAAGATTTTTACCATTATCGGACGTGAGATTGCGGTAGCGGTAAAGGAGGGCGGCGCCGATCCGGCCAACAACAGCCGTCTGCGGGATGTGATTGCCAAGGCCAAGGCCAACAATATGCCCAATGATACCATTGACCGGGGCATCAAGAAGGCCGCAGGAAATGCCAATGCAGTCAATTACGAGTATGTGTCCTACGAGGGTTACGGGCCCAGCGGCATTGCGATTATTGTGGACGCTCTGACAGACAATAAGAACCGGACCGCGGCCAATGTGCGCAGCGCCTTTACCAAGGGAAACGGCTCTGTGGGAACGAAGGGCTGCGTTTCTTATATGTTTGATCAAAAGGGGCAGATTATCATTGACCGGGAGGAGTGCGATCTGGATCCGGATGACTTGATGATGACGGCTCTGGACGCGGGGGCAGAGGACTTTTCCGAGGAGGAAGACAGCTTTGAGATTCTCACGGATCCGGATATGTTCGGCCAGGTGAGACAGGCCCTGGAGGAACAGGGAATTCCCATGGCCCAGGCGGAAGTGACTATGATTCCCCAGAACTATGTGTCCCTGACGAGCGAGGATGATATTAAGAATTTACAGAAGACCCTGGATTTGCTGGACGATGATGATGATGTCCAGAGTGTTTACCACAACTGGGAGGAATAACGAATGGATATCGTTGCGTACGGTGAGTATTATAACAAGGCAATGCAGGGGATTACGGACATGCTTCTGGAGGCGGGCAACCCGCTGTCTTCTTTTAAGAAGGACCGTTACCCGGAAGCCTTTCAGGCTTATCTGCGGAAGCATCTGGAGGTTCTGGATGCCGTAGAGCAGGTTTATCAGGCGGAAGAGGAAAAAAGCGAGGGTGAAGGCGGAAAGTGGCTGGAGAAGCTGGCAGACCGCCTGGTGGACGTGGCCGGAGCGGAGCTGGAGCGGATTCCCAAGAAGGGACAGAGAAACGAGCAGCTTATCAATTACAATATGACTCTGGCAGTCTTTCTCTTCCCGGCGGTTCTGGAGCAGAAGCATTCCTCGGCGGAGCCTTTGACGGATCTCCTTGTGGAAAAATGGAACACCGCCTTTAAAACTTCTGTGGGAAAGGCCAGTTACGAGAAAATTGAGAGCGGTTTTCACCGGAAGTACTGCTATATCACTACGGCAGTCTGCGAGAGCCAGGGAAAGGCGGACGACTGCTATGAGCTGGAGCTTCTGCGCTCCTACCGGGACGGCTACCTTCTTTCCACCAAAGATGGGGCGGATCTGGTGAAAGAGTACTATAACATTGCCCCTACTATTGTAAACCGCATCCGGCGTACCGGAGAGGCAGGGAAAGTTTATGCAGAGATCTGGGAGCAGTATCTGTCCCCCTGCGTGCGCTTGATTGAGGAAGGAAAGCCGGAGGCCTGCAGAGAGCGGTACATGGCGATGGTATACGATCTGAAAGGAAGGTATATGGCATGAGGCCGGATACAATATGCGTACAGGGCGGCTGGAAGCCGGGAAAAGGGGAGCCGAGAGTGCTTCCCATTTATCAGAGCACGACCTTTAAATACGATACCTCCGAGGAGATGGGGCGCCTGTTCGCCCTGGAGGAGAGCGGTTATTTTTATACGCGCCTGCAGAATCCCACCAACGACTGTGTAGCGGCAAAGATTGCCCAGCTGGAGGGCGGGGAAGGAGCTATGCTCACTTCTTCCGGGCAGGCCGCTAACTTCTATACCATCGCCAATCTCTGTGAGGCTGGGGATCACATCATCTGTTCGGCCAAAGTGTACGGAGGAACCTTTAACCTTTATGCAGCCACTATCAAAAAGCTGGGGATTGACTGTACCTTCGTGGATCCCGACGCCTCTGAGGCAGAAATTGAGGCGGCTTTCCGTTCTAACACCAAGGCGGTGGTGGGAGAGACCATTGCCAATCCGGCTCTGGTAATTCTGGATATTGAAAAATTTGCCCGGCTGGCCCATAAGCACGGGTGTCCCCTGATTGTGGACAACACCTTTGCTACGCCGGTGAATTGCCGTCCTTTCGAGTGGGGAGCGGACATTGTCACTCATTCCACCACCAAATATATGGACGGCCATGCCATGGCAGTGGGCGGCTGCATTGTGGACAGCGGAAATTTCGACTGGGACGCCCATAAGGACAAGTTCCCGGGACTGACGACGCCGGATCCGACCTATCATGGGGTTGTCTATACGGAACGCTTCGGCAAGCTGGCCTTTATTACCAAGGCTACCGCCCAGCTCATGCGGGACCTGGGCAGCATCCAGGCGCCTATGAACGCGTTTCTTCTCAATGTGGGGCTGGAAACCTTGACTTTGCGGGTGGAGAAGCACTGCAGCAACGCAAAGGCGGCGGCGGAGTTCCTGCACGGGCATGAAAAAGTAGAGTTTGTAAATTTTGCCGGGCTTCCGGGTGATCCCTATTATGCCCTGGCGCAGAAATATATGCCGAAAGGCACCTGCGGCGTGATTTCTTTTGGTCTCAAGGGCGGGAGAGAGGAAGCTGTCCGCTTTATGGACAGCCTGAAGCTGGCGGCCATTGTCACCCATGTGGCGGATGCCCGCACCTGCGTCCTGCATCCGGCCAGCCATACCCACCGTCAAATGACGGACGAGCAGCTTTTAGAGGCGGGGGTTACCCCCGGCATGATCCGGCTTTCCGTGGGAATTGAGGATCCGCAGGATATTATTGAGGATTTGCAGCAGGCCTTGGAGCAGGTTTAGCGTGAATAGATGTCAGCCTTGTGGGGTGTGCTGTGATTGGCATGTGTGGAAACAAGGCTGATTTTTATTTAGAAAGAAAGAGGATATTCGAGTGAAAATAAAGAGATTGCAGTTAAAGGACTTTATGCTTTTTCAAAATCTGGACATTCCGTTTTCTCCGCACGTAAATATTATCAGCGGTGAAAACAGTACGGGAAAGACGGCTTTGATAAAATTGCTTTACTCCTGTATGAAAGGGTGTTCCAGTGCCGGTGTATCAAAGGGCGATTTGACAAAAGAAAAGATAGAAACTATGCTGGTCAGCAAATTCCAGGGTGTGTTTCGTCCGGATAACGAAGCAATCGGGAGATTGGTCAGAAGAAAGCGTGGAAGCAACAGAACGGAAATAAGGTTGGAGTTGGAGAGAGAAAGCTTTTTGGAAGTTGGTTTTGGAAACCGCCAGGAGCGTCATATGGATGTTATCCAGTATTATATGCCGGATATGAAAAGTCTGTCTCCGGTGTATCTTCCTCCCAAAGAGATCATATCTTCAACGGAAAATTTTGGCGCTTTATATGACGAATATCATATTGCATTTGAAGAAACTTATTATGACTTGGCTAGAATGCTGGAAAGGCCTTTGCGAAAAGGAGCAAATACGCAAGAACAGAATGCGGTTTTGAAGAGCTTTGAAAATATCGTGAATGGAAGTATTATACAGAAAGACAAAAAATTTTATTTGAAAGTGAAAGAAGCCGGAGAATTTGAAATGGGACTGGTTTCGGAAGGATACCGGAAGCTGGCGACAATTATGTATTTGATTTTGTCAGGAGGACTTTCTAAAAATTCAATTCTATTCTGGGATGAGCCGGAAACAAATATGAATCCTAAAATGATTAAGCCATTGACGGATGCGATTATTGTACTGGCGCAGATGGGAGTTCAGGTTTTTGTTACAACTCACAATTACTTTGTACAACAGGAATTTCAGATGGCGGCTGCCTACAGAAATACGAATAAAAATCCCTTGCAGTATTGCTTTATCTCTTTGAATAAGACGGAGAACGGTATTGCATGTGAGACTGCGAAGCGCTTGGATGCTTTGGAGCATAATGCGGTGATGGAGGAGTTTGATCAGCTGTACGATAGAGAACAGGAGCTGCTCTATGATAATTGAAGAAAGTAATTTAAAATTTAAGTTTGCTCCGCAGGTTTGTGCGGTGAAATTTGACGATTGCAAATTTTACCGCAAAGAATTTAATAAGCTATCATCAGCCAAAGGGGTAGATATTTTGGCAGACTCCAAAGAAGCTTTCCAGTTTATAGAAGTTAAAAACTGCAGCGGACATGAAGCGGAAAATCTTTGGAGGACCAGTGTTAATAACAGCAGAGTCCATTCGGCACCGAGAGACTTGGATGTAAGTAACAGAGACAGCCTGGATATAGAAGTCACAAAAAAAGTGGCATCCACCATTGCATGTTTGGCCGGTGCCTGGACCAAAGCTGAAAGGATGGATAAGGCGGCGGAACTACAGAAGTTTTGGCGCGGATTGAACGATGTAAAAATTCCTGCAGATAAAAAGAAAATTCTTGTGATTCTGTTTTTGGAAGGAAATTTTGAAGACAGCGGGATAAAGAGCCGAAGCAAGAAAATGATGATGTCCCGGCTTCAGGACAGTATCAGCAGGAAATTAACATGGCTAAACTGCCAGGTATTTGTGGTAGATTCCGGTACATATAAGGAAAGATATTTTCAGGTATCTTAATAGAATAAAAATCAGCCTTGCAACCCATGCTATGTTTAGTATGTATGGAAGCGAGGCTGATTTTTTATGAGTGAAGAGAAGAAAGCGAAAAACCGGGAGGAAAAGCAGCAGGAAACGGAACAGCAGGAAAGCCGGGACAGGCAGGTGGAGGATTTCGGGCAGCTCACCTTGGAGGACGGAGAGACAAAGATTCATCTGCTGAACATTATCGGCGAGATTGAAGGGCATGAGTGTCTGCCCTCCAATTCCAAGACCACCAAGTACGAACACGTGATTCCCCAGCTGGCGGCCCTGGAGGATAGCCGGAAGACTCAGGGGCTTCTGGTGCTTATTAACACGGTAGGCGGCGATGTGGAGTCCGGCCTGGCCATAGCAGAAATGATTGCGTCCTTGAGTAAGCCCACCGTATCCTTGGTTCTGGGGGGAAGCCATTCCATCGGCGTTCCGCTGGCTGTGTCCACGGACTATTCTTTTATTGTTCCCACGGGAACCATGATGATTCATCCGGTGCGCATGAACGGGCT
>ERZ777305.1893-NODE-1893-length-20854-cov-10.095245_pt1 | contig 20854 bp, 19 predicted proteins | sample MGYA00374965_ERZ777305 | MGnify/ENA primary metagenome ERZ777305 (study PRJEB29328, sample SAMD00013331) | mouse gut metagenome | study: EMG produced TPA metagenomics assembly of the Metagenome analysis of fecal microbiota from mouse which was promoted... | reverse complement strand
CCCGCGACCCCGACCTTGGCAAGGTCGTGCTCTACCAACTGAGCTATTTTCGCGTTGGCTTTTTTGCTTTTGCGATGCAAAGTTAGACATTCTTGCGATACTGACCAAATTTTTCGACAGCTTTTTTCAATAAATTTCAGCCCGCTTTTACATCTCTCTGCAAACCAATTTTTTATGAATCTACATTTTTGCACCCGGCCGTTCGATAATAGCCGATGCAAGTGTGTCGGCCACATGAATCAGGCTTTGGAGTGCTGATCTTTTTCCGGCCTGCCGATAAAATTTTTCGTCGTCACGCGACAGGTTCCACGGCCCCATATGCCAACGAATGGCATAAATTTCGTCATCGTGCAAATCGAGTCCCGAGCGCAGAAGCATAATCACGGACTTTTCGCCATGCCCTACCGGGAAATTTTCATCGTGAATCTCGTACACCTCCACTTCTTCGTATATGCCGATTTCGTTACGTTTCTTTCTTTTCACCCGCTTGTAGAAATCTGTCTTGCACACATCGTGGAGCAAAGCTGCTATAGCTATCGAATCGGGGTCGAGCTCGCCCTCTATGTCCGGCCTTATGCGAACCATAGCCTCACGCGAGGCCATCGCGGCATCGTACACATTGAGCGAATGCTCAAGCAATCCGCCGGGATATGCTCCGTGACCCTGTGCCGAAGCCGGTGATTCAAAGAACCCGAAATCTTCGAGGTCTTCTATCACATACTCTATATTCTCGCGCGAGGTAGCCCTAAGCAGCTCGCAAAATCGCTGTTTGTTTTCTGTCATATAATTAATGTAATGTTTACAGAACCGGGCTCAAAAGCCTCAGCACCGATTCCGCGACCTTCACTCCGAACGGCCTGCGCTTCCATTTATCGGGAACTACGCGCAGACAGTCGGCAAGGTCGCTTCTGAACAATGCCAGCATACGCCCGTTAAACTCTTTGCTGTAAAAAAAGAGGTTCGCCTCAAAATTATAGTCAAAGCTGCGGAAATCGAAATTTGTCGAGCCAATGGTAACCATTTCGTCATCCACAATCATCATCTTGGAATGAAGCATACCTTTCTTATATAGGTATATCTTGATTCCGGCTTTAAGGCATTCAGCTACATAAGATGCCGACGCATGAGTAAGCATGGCCGAATCGCTTTTTATAGGAGCCATTATGCGCACGTCCACATGGGAAAGCGCCGCAGCCTGCAAGGACTTCAGCAGCCCCTCCGTCGGCAAGAAGTAAGGCGTCTGTATGTACACACGCTTGCGGGCATTGGCAATTGCTTTTTGGAACGCCAGCGCAATATTCGACCATTCGGCCATAGGACCCGAGCTAAGCATCTGCACTCCCACTCCCGAAACAGCCGACGGACCAAAAGAAACATCAGGCATGTCATCGGAAGGAACGTCAAGTTCAATAAGTCCGCGCCCCATAAAATTCCAATCGACAGCAAAGGAGTATTGCATCGCATCGACTATGGGGCCTGCCACCCGCACATGGGTGTCGCGCCAACAGTCGAACTTCCCGCCGTCGACATAACGATCGGCTATATTCATTCCGCCAAGATAGCCTATGCGCCCGTCAATGACGCATATCTTACGATGGTTACGCCAGTTGACACGGGTGGCGAGCTGCGGAAACGAAACTTTGAAAAAAGGATAGGCCTCAATCCCGCTCTTTCTAAGTTCCTTAAAGAAACGAGAACGGACGCTGAACGAACCCACATGGTCGTATATGAGCCGAACCTTCACCCCGGCACGCGCGCGCTCCATCAGAGCTTCGGCTATACGACGCCCCGTGCCATCAGCCTCAAAAATATAGTATTCGAGATTCACAGAGTGGCGTGCGGCTCGTATATCAGCCTCAAGAGCATCAATTTTGGCAGCGCCTGAGGCAAACACCTCGACTGTGTTCGGCGCATAGAACTGCGCTCCTGAAAGCGAACGCCCCAGATTAAGCTGCGCTATTGATTCGGGCGACAGATCATAATCCGCCGGGCTGGCCTTTGTCTTTTTCTCCCTGCGCCGCAGCTTGCGGCGATTGCGGCGCGATATCATCCGCTTGTTCTTTATATTGCGGCCAAAGAACAGATACAGCACAAGCCCTACAACAGGGAGAAGCAACAGAACCGTCACCCACGCAAGAGATTTCACGGGATTACGGTTCTCCGAAAGAATCACCACAACAATCACTATGGTAGAGCCGAGAGCCACAGCCGCAAAAGCCGTGTAAAGCCATTCGGAGTTGAAAAGTGATGTTATGGTATCGAACATTTAAGAGAGTGTTTAATATAAGCATACCCCGCACGCCAAGACACAGACGCCGGGGTTTTCGCACGACATACGCGCCGGGCCTAATTGTCGAAAGTCATTTCGTCGAAGCCTTCGCTGTCGAATTCGTCGGCGCTGTAGCTCTCGTCGCCATAGAAGTCTTCATCGAGATCTGTCACGGCAGCTACCGCGGCCTGCTTGGCCTCCACCTTGGAGTCGAATTCGTCGAGATCGACAAATTCCGACGGAGCCTGGCCCAGCGATAGCGAGCAGAACGGATCTTTCAGCGAACGGCCTGTAACGATGTCGGTCATTTCGATAAAGAAGGCACGGTCTGTCATATAGTCGAACACATATAGCAGTTTCTGGCCTTCGTCATCGATAAAGTCGCTCAGCACGCTTTCGTCCATAAGCCATATTTCCTGATCGGCGTCGCTACCCATATCCTCGTAAGTAATTTCCTTCTCTTTCTCCCAATTCCTGTCGCAAAGGAAGAAAGAACTCATCTGGGTTTTGTCGTAGCCCACGCTCTCGCATATGGCGTTTTTCAAATCCAAGAAAGTTGCGGTAGCGTCGATTTTTATCTCACGCTTGAAATTGTCGACTTCGTCGGATACAATGCGAAAAGTAAATATCATAATGCCGTAGTTGTTAAATTCGTTGTTTGACGGCGCGGACGCGCCTTTTCGTTATTACGATGCGAAGATAATAACAATGCGTCGAATCTTGCAAAAAATTTCAACATTTTTTTGCAAAACGATTTCCATCATGTTGCCATTACGAATTAAACAGCTCGGCCATACCCTTCACAGATGCAACACTCGACTGGTCGGGAGTCACCGGAACAACACTTACATACCTGCGGTTTAGCCAGTATTCGTCCGTATCGGAAGATTCCGGCTCGCCATTCACGAAACGGCCGGTAAGCCAATAGAAGGGTGCGCCCGACGGATCAAGATATCGGCGGTACTCCTCGCTCCAATGGCCACGCGCGGCACGGCACACACGTACCCCCTCCGGCTCTACCTTCGCCGGAATATTCACATTGAGGCAGACCCAATGGGGCAACTTGCGTTCGAGCACCTTTGCGGCGATTTCCTTTACATATTTCGTCGACAGACTGAAATCCGCCTTCATAGAATGATGCAGCAATGAAAATCCCACCGATGTGATTCCCTCCATACAGCCTTCAAGAACCGCGCCCATAGTGCCGGAGTAGGTTATCGCAGTTCCGGAATTGGAGCCGTGGTTAATGCCCGAGAAAAGAACATCGGGCTTGCGAGGCACGATTGCGTGGAGTCCGAGCTTAACACAGTCTACGGGTGTTCCGTTGACTGTAAAATAGCGCACGCCTTCTTCCTTCGACGGCAACTCGCGGATACGGAGCGGGGCGCCAACCGTGAGGGCAGAAGACTGCCCCGAATGAGGATGCGCCGGCGCCACGACGTACACATCGCCAAACTCTCGCACACACTCTACCAAGTGGTGTATTCCGGGAGCTTCCACGCTGTCGTCGTTTGTTATCATAATCAGTGGTCGTGATATTTCCATAACTGTGGTGAATTATACTATATTACTAATGTGAACGAACGCCTCATCACAGAGCATTCTTCACATTATAAACAATCGAAACTTCCGCAAAGTTAGCTATTTCCGCAGGATTTTACGGATTTTCAGCCGACTTATCTACACATAGCCCCTTTTTCGTGGAACAAAGTTTTTCTGTTTCACGAATAATTGTTTACTTTGCAGCCGAATCCTCACATCTATAAAAATATGGGAAAAATCATAGCAATTGCCAATCAGAAAGGCGGAGTGGGCAAGACTACCACTACTATAAATCTTGCAGCCTCGCTTGCTGCTGAAGGCAAGAAAGTACTGATTATCGATGCCGACCCGCAGGCCAACGCCACATCGGGGTACGGAATCGACCCGCGCTCGATGTCTTCTTCGATATACGAATGTATGGTCGACGGCTACCCTCTCGACGGCTCCGAAGTGCCTACCTGCATGGATGGGCTGTTTCTGGTCGGCTCCCGCATAGACCTCGCCGGAGCTGAGATAGAGCTTATCAGCAAACAAGACCGCGAAAGAGTGCTCCGCACCTTGCTCGCGGGCGTAAAAGACAAATACGACTTTATAATTATCGACTGCTCGCCGTCGCTTGGCCTTATAACAGTCAACGCCCTCACGGCAGCCGACTCGGTGATAATCCCGGTTCAGGCAGAGTATTTCGCACTCGAAGGCATCAGCAAGCTCCTCAACACCATACGCATCATTAAAAGCAAGCTAAACCCCGGACTGGAAATCGAGGGATTCCTGCTCACAATGTACGACGCCCGCCTGAGGCTCGCCAACCAGATATATGAAGAGCTGAAAGGCCATTTTGCAGAGATGGTATTCAACACCGTGATACCCCGCAACATACGCTTGAGCGAGGCTCCGAGCCACGGACTCCCCGCCCTGCTCTACGACGGCGAAAGCAGGGGTGCGACAAGCCATATACTTCTTGCAAAGGAACTAATAGCAAAAAACTCCAGACGCAAACACGCATAAGCGCGATATCCTCCCTCCTTAAAAACAAATCCGAAACTTCCAACTCTCTAACCCCACGTAAGAACAAGTGTCTGTCAAACGCAACGCTCTCGGCCGCGGCCTCGACTCGCTCATATCAATGGACGACACCCCTGCCAGAGGATCTTCGGCCATCAACGAAGTATCTCTGGTTGCCATATCGCCCAATCCCGACCAGCCCCGAACCAACTTCGACAACGAAGCTCTCGAAGAACTAGCAGCATCAATAAGCCAGCTCGGCATTATCCAGCCTCTCTCTCTGAGAAAAACAGGGCCGGAAACATATCAGATCATAGCCGGCGAACGACGCTACCGCGCAGCCATTATGGCCGGACTCGAAACTGTGCCGGCATATATCCGCACTGCAAACGAGGCCGAGCTAACCGAGATGGCCCTTATAGAGAACATTCAGCGAGAGGATCTGAATGCTATAGAAATCGCCCTGACATTCAAAAAACTAATCGACCAATACCAGCTGACGCAGGAACGCCTCAGCGAACGCATAGGCAAAAAACGCGCCACCGTGGCCAACTTCCTCCGCCTGCTGAAATTGCCTGCAGAAGTACAGCTCGGACTGCGCGACAAACGCGTAGACATGGGTCACGCACGCGCATTGCTTACCATAACAGACCCGGCACTGCAGCTGAAACTATACAACGAAATCCTCAAGCAAGGATTGTCCGTGCGCCGAGTGGAAGAACTTGCGAAAGCCTATCAGAATGCAGCCGAGAATGCCGACCGCAAGAACCCCGACCAACAAAAGCTGCAGTCGGCAGATTATGACGTGCTGAAAAAGCATCTTTCGTCCGTATTCCGCACCCCTGTGCAGTTTTCGTGCGACAAACAGGGACGCGGCCGTATAACATTTCCATTCAAAGACGAATCCGAGCTCGAACGACTCATCACGCTCTTTGACTCGTTGCAGAAGCAAGATGAATAGCAGTGCCATATCAATAACACGTGCGCTTGTATTACTGGCACTGGTATGCCTGGCTCCCGCCATATTCGCCCAGAACAAACGATTGCCGGTAAAAAGACAGCACAGCCACGAAGCCGTTGACAGTATGTCGACGCGCCCCGACAGCATCGGCATAATCCTCGGAGAAGCAGGGATACAACCAACTGCCGCTGACTCGCTCGCCGTAGACAGCATAGCCGCAATCGTGGCAGAATCGCCCTACGACCGCTGGGAAGAACGCGAAACTGAATTCAATCCCGACCCGACAAGAGCAGTATGGATGTCGGCGCTCTTTCCCGGACTTGGGCAGATATACAACCGACGCTACTGGAAACTGCCAATAATCGTAGGAGGATATATGGGCCTTGTATATGCCACATCATGGAACAACGGCATGCTCGATGATTATACCCGCGCCTACCGCGACATCATGGACACAGACCCGTCCACGAACTCATATATGAATTTCTTCCCGCCTAACACGCAGGAATCCGATCTCGACGAAACATGGCTTAAAAACGTGCTTCAATCACGCAAAAACTATTACCGGCGCAACCGCGACCTGTGCATCATAGCCATGGTGGGCGTTTATCTGCTTGCAATGATCGACGCATATGTAGACGCATCGCTGTCGCACTTCGACATATCGCCGGAATTAAGTATGGACGTCACACCGTCGGTATTCAAAGAAGCCCGCGGACACAAACCGGCCTTCGGAATGACGTGGGCCTTGACCTTTTAATATGAACCACCAATCATACCCCTTATAATTAAACGATGAAGTTCGCTCGCAAAATATTATTACCCGCATTCGCCTTAGCGGCATTGCAAGCCTCTGCGGCAAGCTCTGTGCTAAGTGTCAGCGACTCCTCGCTCGAATCGACACTCATAATGCCGCGCAGTGTCGAAACCGACACCAAGGCCATGCTCGAAGAATGGTATCTGAAAAATTATGCGGCCCTCGACTATGAAGCAGACAAAAAATCAGCCGGAGATTTGTCGGACGCAGTCATTATAGAACGACTCTCAAAGCTCCCGACTGTGATAGAGATGCCGTTCAACAATGTTGTGAAAGGCGCCATCAGGCATTATGCGAACCGCCCGCAGTTGGTGGAGAACCTGCTTGGCCTCAGCCTCTACTACATGCCCATCTTCGAGGAAGCACTCGAACGCCACAAGATGCCTCTCGAACTCAAATATCTGCCTGTCATAGAATCGGCGCTGATACCTACCGCCGTTTCCCGCGCGGGAGCAGGCGGCCTTTGGCAGTTTATGCCGCCTACAGCAACAGGGCTCGGCCTTGAGATAAACTCTCTCGTTGACCAACGACGCGACCCCTACCTCGCCTCCGACGCGGCAGCACGCTACCTCAAACAGCTGCATCACACATACGGCGACTGGTCGCTAGCCATAGCCGCCTACAACTGCGGCCCGGGCAACGTGAACAAGGCTCTGCGACGCGCAGGCGAGGGCAAGCACGATTTTTGGGAAATATACCCATTCCTGCCCACCGAAACCCGAGGATATGTGCCGGCATTCATAGCGGCCAATTATATAATGACATACCATAAATGCCATAACATATCGCCCGCCCTTGCCAAACGCCCGCTTATAACCGACACTATCCACATAACGAAGAGAGTGCACTTCGACCAGATTTCGCAGGTTATGGATATTCCTGTCGAAGAGATTCGCGCGCTCAATCCCCAGTTCAGAACCGACCTTATTCCGGGCGACATCAAACCATATTCACTCGTGCTACCGTCCCTGCAGGTGTACGCATACATTGCCAACGAAGACTCTATACTGAATCACAACGCGACACGGTACGCCCGCAGAGGCGTCGTAGAACCGTCGTCGGGAGCAAGCGTGGGCCGAGATGCACGCGGGGAATATTACGATGAACAAGTCACCAAATGGCATACCGTGCGCAAAGGCGAAACCTTGACGAAAATCGCTAACAAATACGGTATAACGATTGCCGACATACGCAAGTACAACCGTGTGAAGAAAAGCGTCAAAGCTGGGCAAAAGCTCAAAATAGTGACAACACAGCGCACATACAAGCCTAAGGCCGAAGAAACCAAAGCGATAGCCGAAAACACCACACAGTCACAGGAAACGCCGGCCACACAAGCTCCGGCCACCGACAGTACTGCCACTCAGGTTGCGGCAGCCTTTACATCGCACGCTACTTCCGACACTGTGAAAGAAGAACCTGCAAAGGCGCCCGAACAGCCTGTGGCTAAAAAGACTTCGACGTCCAAAAAGAAGAACACCAAAGCCTCCAAACCGCGCACACATAAGATTGCCCGCGGAGAAAGCCTCTCGAAAATAGCCAAACGATATGGTGTGACAGTCAACCAGCTGAAACGTGCCAACAACCTGAAATCCGACGCAATCAGAGCCGGACAAAACCTGATAATCCCTTAGAGTATGTTTACTTTTAACTCTATGAAATCTTTAGAAGCTTTTTCGGCCTGTTTCAAGCTTTCATTCAGTCGTTATGGAACCCCATAACTCCTTCATTCAATCTCAAAACATACTCGAAAAATCATTCTAAATCTTAACATAAGCCAAAAGTAAACATACTCTTAATTCAGCCAAATAATGGAAAAAACAAGCAAACCGGCCGACATTCCTGCTGCGGAAGTCGATCCCGTAGACCTTCCCGAAAACGCGTTTCGCGAACTGGGAGCCGACGAGGAATACCAACCGCTGATGCACCCGGCCAAAACCTATGCCGAAGTAACGCCCTACTCTGTCATTACCGGCCTCATACTCGCTGTGATATTCAGTGCGGCGGCAGCCTATCTCGGACTAAAAGTCGGACAGGTATTTGAAGCCGCAATACCTATAGCAATCATTGCCGTGGGCCTTTCGGGCTATCTCAAGAAAAAGAATCCCCTTGGGCAAAACGTAATCATACAGTCTATCGGAGCGTGTTCCGGCGTGATAGTGGCCGGCACAATATTCACCCTCCCCGCCCTCTACATACTTCAGGCCACACACCCTGAAATAACAGTAAACTTTCTTGAAATATTCCTTAGCTCGCTGTTCGGCGGTGTGCTCGGCATACTTTTCTTCATTCCTTTCCGAAAGTACTTTGTGAAGGATATGCACGGCAAATACCCCTTCCCCGAGGCTACCGCTACCACGCAGGTACTCGTAAGCGGCCAGGCGGCATCTGCCAAAGGCTCAGGCGGTCAGGCCAAGCTCCTTGTCGTGGCCTCGCTCATAGGCGGCATATACGATTACGTCGTAGCCACTTTCGGCTGGTGGGCAGAAAGCATCACCACCACGGCATACTCGTGGGGACAGGCGCTTGCCGACAAAACCAAGTTCGTGCTTTCATGCAACACAAGTGCTGCCGTGCTCGGCCTCGGATATATCGTAGGCCTTAAATATGCCTTCGTAATCTTCGCCGGCTCTATCTTCGTGTGGTGGTTCGTAATTCCCCTCATGGGCGCGTATGGCTCAGCCGAGATAGCCGCAATGTCGCCTCAGGCCATCTTCAGCGAATATGCCCGAATGATAGGCATAGGCGGTATCGCCATGGCCGGAATCATAGGCATCGTGAAATCGCGCGGCATAATCGGGGAAGCCGTAGGACTCGCCGCCCGCGAGCTTAAGGGCGCCTCGGCTGCCGGAAACACAAACCGCTGGCAGCTCGACATATCGATGAAGCACATCGCCTATTTCACCGCAATAGCGCTCATAGGAGTTCTCCTGTTCTTCTGGATCGGAGTAATCCACACATTTTGGCAGGCCCTCGTGGCCTGGGTTGTGGTGACCGTTATCGCCTTCCTGTTTACCACGGTAGCCGCAAACGCCATTGCGATCGTGGGCAGCAATCCTGTAAGCGGCATGACGCTTATGACTCTCATCATTGCCTCGGGAGTATTCGTGGCCATCGGCCTTAGCGGCACATCAGGCATCGTAGCCGCAATGGTTCTCGGCGGAGTTGTCTGCACAGCACTTTCGATGGCCGGCGGATTTGTCACCGACCTAAAAATAGGATATTGGCTTGGCTCGACTCCCAAGAAACAGGAATCGTGGAAATTCCTCGGCACACTCGTGTCGGCCGCCACTGTGGGTGCCGTGATGCTGATGCTCAACAACGTATACGGCTTCTCTGGTCCCGGCGCCATGGCGGCGCCCCAGGCCAACGCCATGGCCAAGGTTATCGAGCCTATGATGATGGGCGGGGAAACACCTTGGACACTTTACATCGTCGGCGCCATCCTTGCCTTGATTCTGAACTGGCTCGGTGTACCGGCCCTCGCATTCTGCCTCGGCATGTTCCTTCCGCTCCAGCTCAACACGCCTATGATTGTAGGCGGACTCGTATCGTGGTTTGTAAGCCACAGCTCCAAGGACGAAGCTGTAAACAAAGCACGCAACGACCGCGGCACCCTCATTTCTTCAGGCCTCATTGCCGGCGGCGCCCTCTTCGGGGTATTCGCTGCCATCACTATCATGTGCGGCGTTCCCGTGCCTGAAAACGGAGGCGAATTCCTGCCGCAGATACTCGGCATTGTAGCCTACGCAGGCATTATCGCGTATCTGTATCTTGCATCTAAGCGTACAGGCGCGAAATAGTGAAGCACTCACGCGAAATTCTCGCGATAGCACTACCGGCTATCGTATCTAATATTACGACACCGGTTCTCGGACTCGTCGATGTGGCTGTAACAGGCCACATCGGCGCTGCCGTTTATATAGGGGCCATAGCCGTGGGAGGGACAATGTTCAACATGCTTTACTGGCTGTTCAACTTCCTCCGTATGGGAACGAGCGGCCTTACCGCGCAGGCTTATGGTGCTGACGACGGTAATCGCTGCACCCTGCTCTTCTGGCGGTCTGTCACCGTGGCTGTCATCATAGGCGCCTGCATACTGGCGCTGTCGCAACCGATAGGCGGCGTCATATTACGATTTATGGACGCAGACAATGCCACACAGTCGCTCGCGGCAACATATTTCAGCATTTGCGTCATAGGAGCACCGGCCGTGATGCTGTCCTACGCTCTTTCCGGCTGGTTCATCGGAATGCAGGATTCACGCACCCCGATGTGGATGGCACTGCTCACAAATGTAGCGAATATCGTGGCAAGCATCACACTCGTGTTCGGCTTCGGCCTGAAAATCGAAGGAGTGGCCGCCGCCACCTGTCTGGCTCAATGGCTCGGCGTCCTGTTGGGGCTGGTCATAGCCATAAAACGCTACAGAATCCGGAGGCCCGATTTCAGAATTGTGTTCGAGCGCGGCCCGCTTGCCGCTTTTTTCCGTATAAATACCGACATATTCTTTCGCACGGCGTGCCTTGTGGCGGTAACCCTGTGGTTTACCCACGCAGGAGCAAGCCAAAGCGTAGACATACTTGCGGCAAACGCCCTGCTATTGCAACTATTTATGCTTTTCTCGTTTTTTATCGACGGATTCGCATTTGCCGGAGAAGCCTTGGCGGGAAAGTACCACGGACGAGGCTCGCAGACTTCCCTGCGCACCCTTGTAAACGAGCTAATGCGTATAGGGCTATATTTCGCGATAATTTTCACGGCCTTGTACATCTTAGGCGGAGAATGGTTTATGGCAATGCTTGCCGAAGACAAAAACGTGGTATCGATAGCTGCCGCCTATCTTCCATGGGCTGCCGCTGTGCCTTTATGCGGCTTCGCTGCATTTATTTTTGATGGAATATTCGTAGGCTTGACCCGCACACGGGCTATGCTGTCGGCAATGGCGGTTGCAATGCTCACATTCTTCTGCATATACTTCGCACTCAAAAGCGCCCTCGGGAACAATGCCTTGTGGCTTGCATTTTGCTCATATCTCGCCGTGAGAGGCTTGGCAGAATATATGTTTTATCGCAGGCTAAAGATGCCAAAGGTCTGATTTACTGCGCATCCAAGCATTATTGCAAACTAATGTTAACAAGGCTCTGCGATAAAATCTTCCGACACTCACAGCCCGCACAAGCATATTGCCATCAAAAAAGCAAGCGGACACGCAATATTCCATAAGAATACGGCAATACTGCGCTTTTAATATTTAATTAAAGTTAACGCATACGCATTTTGCATACATAACGCTTGCATATAATTGACACATGCTATAACTTTGCATTGTGTTTTTCATGGTATAGATTTAAGGTTAACTAGATTGGTTGTCGGGAGACAATCAATTTTTTTTTACGTTGCATCCAAAACAATGGTTAAAAATCATACAATCTTGAATAAGCAACACCGAACGAGCATCAGCAGCAATGAGGAGGCGACGTCGCCCCCCCACGCCAACAATTTCATAATAACACTACCGAGAGAGAATGAGCTCTTTCTCGCGGGCGAGGCGGCGCATGTTAAGTATAGCATAGCGCATACGGCCAAGTGCCGTGTTTATGCTAACGCCGGTCATTTCCGCTATTTCCTTAAATGAGAAATTCTTATAAAACCGCATCATCAGCACTTCGCGTTGAGGCTCCGGGAGCTCGTCGACAAGGCGTCGCACATCGTGCTCTATCTGTAGGTCGATCATTGCGTCCTCGACTGTTTCTTCCGACAATTCACGCCGGTTCAACACGTCGAAATTAGTGTCATCGGTAGAAACTGTAGCCTCGCTTTTTTCTGCCCTGAAAGAGTCTATGGCAAGGTTGCGGGCAATGCGGGTAATCCATGCCGAAAACTTGCCGAAGTCGCTGTAACGTCCCTGGCGTATCGTGGTTATTGCCTTGACAAAAGTTTCCTGAAAAATATCATCGGCAAGGTCGCGGTCGCGAACCATCTGTACTATGTATGTGAAAAGCCTGCTTTTATGGCGCAGCAACAAGGCATCGAATGCTTCATTGTCGCCTGAGGCATACGCGGCTACCAACTGCTCGTCGGTATACTTATCTAAATTTCGCATCGGTCTATTCCTGATTGATTTGAGTAGAAATGTGCGATAGGCAATAGCGATTTTTGATTGGTTCGTATATCAATTTAACTATAGGTACGATGCTTTGCGCGTCATACCATATGCAAAGATAGCGATTTTGCCATTATTCACAAACGCGCGCAGCGTATGATTCAGATTATTTAACACATGAGGCACAATAATATCGCGCAGTCAAAGTTACAGCGCCATTCGCACATTTTTTCACTTTCGCAACAATAAAAAAGCCTCGGTTAGCGTTTTAATAGCACAGAGAATGACACACATCATTCTGTGTACGCATCTATAGTTATACACAATTTTTTCGCATCCTTTCCCTCTACTGCCTATGGAGAAAAACTCTACTCTACCCTTACGCCGCCGCAAGCAAAGCAATGCCATGAGCAAGCTCCGTATATCCGACGGTCCTAAGCCGGCAACCATAGAGATCATTCGCCAGTATGCCCGCTGCCTATACTCCGACCGACGGCTCCCATCCTGTCATATTGTTCTTAACTAAAACAAAAACTACTTAACACAGACCCTGTCAGCACCGCAAAAACGGATTTCGGCAGGGTTTGTGCTTTCATTTTGCAAAAAAGTTCTGAAATATTTGCAAATCCAAAATCATTAGCTAAATTTGCAAGCACAACCCCTCAACACCTTAAAAGATGAAGAAACATAACTTCTACGCAGGGCCGTCGATTCTGAGTGAATACACCATTCGGAATACTGCCGACGCTATCATCAACTTTGCCGACATGGGCCTTTCGCTTCTTGAAATCTCCCATCGCAGCAAACAGTTCCAGGCCGTAATCGACGAGGCTTCAGCCCTGGTGAAAGAACTTCTCGACATACCGGAAGACTTCCACGTGCTTTGGCTCGGAGGCGGAGCATCAATGCAATTCTGTATGCTTCCGTACAACCTTCTCGCCAAGCGCGCGGCATACATCGATACCGGCACATGGGCTTCAAACGCCATCAAGGAGGCGCGCCTCTTTGGCGAAGTCGACGTGCTTGCATCGTCAAAAGAAGCCGGATACACATACATACCCAAGGGCTTCACAATCCCGGCCGACGTGGATTACTTCCACTTCACCACAAACAACACCATCTATGGTACGGAGATACGCACCGATCCCGACGCACCATGCCCGCTCGTAGCCGATATGAGCTCCGACATCTTCTCGCGTCCCATCGACTTCTCCAAATATGACGCCGTATATGCCGGAGCGCAGAAAAACCTCGCTCCCGCAGGTGTGACACTCGTAATTGTTCGTGAGTCCGCTCTCGGCAAGGTAGACCGCCCCATTCCCACAATGCTCGACTACCGCACACACATAAAGAAAGGATCGATGTTCAACACGCCCCCGGTGCTGCCCATCTTCTCCGCGTTGCAGACCCTCAGATACTACAAAGAGCTTGGCGGCATCCCCGAGCTTGAACGCCGCGACATCGAGAAAGCATCGTATCTCTACGACGCAATCGACAGCTCAAAAATGTTTACCGGCACTGTGACAGACCCCGCCGACCGCTCTATAATGAACGTATGCTTCGTTATGACTCCCGAATACAAGCATCTCGAAGCGGACTTCATCGACTTCTGCGCCGAACGAGGCATCGTAGGCATCAAGGGACACCGCTCTGTGGGTGGTTTCCGCGCATCTCTGTACAACGCCCTGCCTCTCGAAAGCGTCAAGGTACTTGTAGACGCAATGCACGATTTCGAATCAATCCACTAAGGCATCACCGAATATGAACGTACTCATAGCTACCGAGAAGCCTTTTTCGGCCAAGGCTGTCGCTGAAATCAAACGCGTGCTTACCGAAGCCGGACACACACCGGTGCTTCTTGAAAAATACACTTCTGCCGACGAGCTGCGTGCAGCTGCTGCCACAGCCGACGCGCTGATAGTGCGCTCCGACATCGTTGACGAGGCATTGTTTGCGGCCGCTCCCAATCTGAAGATAGTGGTACGCGCCGGGGCAGGCTACGACAATATCGACCTCAAGGCAGCCACTGCAGCCGGAGCAATCGTCGAAAACACCCCGGGGCAAAACTCCCGCGCCGTTGCAGAACTTGTAATCGGAATGGCCATAATGGCGGCGCGAAACAGCTACGACGGCACCACAGGATTTGAAATAAGCGGCAAGCGACTCGGCCTGCAGGCTTTCGGCCAAGTTAGCCGCCATGTAGCCTCCATAGCCCGTGGATTCGGCATGGAAGTGAAAGCTATCGACCCATATTGCCCGGCAGAGGTTATGGCTGACGCCGGTGTAGGCGTGGCAGAATCCGTTCCGGCACTGTACGGAGAAAGCGACATCGTGTCGATTCACATACCTGCCACTCCCGAAACGACCGGCTCGATAGGCCGCGACCTTATAAGCAGAATGCCAAAAGGAGCTGTGCTCATCAACACGGCGCGCAAGGAAGTTATCAACGAAACCGAGCTCGAAGAAGTACTTCGCGAGCGTCCCGACATCAAATACTTCGCCGATGTCAAGCCCAAAAACGCCGACGCCTTAGTGGAACAGTTCGGTAAGCGAGTGTTCTTCACCCCGAAGAAAAGCGGCGCGCAGACGGCTGAGGCCAATTTGAACGCCGGCGTTGCGGCAGCTCGCCAGATTGCAGCATTCTTTGCCGACGGAACAGACCGCTTCCGTGTGAACTAAGAGTATGTTTACTTTTGGCTTATGTAAGATTTAGAATGATTTTTCGAGTATGTTTTGAGATTGAATGAAAGAGTTATGGGGTTCCATAACGACTGAATGAAAGCTTGAAACAGACCGAAAAAGCTTCTAAGGATTCCATAGAGTTAAAAGTAAACATACTCCAAGAGAAGCTGCCAAACGACACAAGCGCCGCCAGCCACAAGTCTGTCGCTGGCGGCGCTTTTCCTCAACAACGCCGAACAAATTTGTTTTTGCACTCGACTTATCCGTATCTTTGGCTGACCGCCTTAGATACTCCCGCTCGGCAAAATCAAATAAATTTGTTTTTGCACTCGACTTATTCGTATCTTTGCATAACGCTAACCAAAAATAATCTAAAATGGATAAGCAAATAGACTGGGCAAACCTCCCATTTGGTTACTTCCCCACCGACTACAACGTACGTTGCGCCTTCCGCGACGGAAAATGGGGTCCCATCGAGATTTCCCAATCCGAAACAGTAAACATACACATGGCCGCCACCACGCTCCACTACGGCCAGGAAATATTCGAAGGCCTGAAAGCCTTCCGCGGAGCTGACGGAAAAATTCGTATTTTCCGCCTTGAAGAAAATGCCAAGCGCATGCGCGAATCGGCCAAAGGACTCCTGATGGAGCCTATACCCGTAGAGCTCTTCGAGGAAATGTGCATAAAGGCAGTAAAGCTCAACGAACGCTTTATCCCGCCCTACGGCACAGGGGCATCGCTCTATATACGTCCTCTCGAAATAGGTATGACGCCCCGCATCGGTGTTAAAGAAGCCGACGAGTACCTTTTCATAATCATGGTAACCCCGGTGGGCCCGTACTTCAAAGGCGGATTCAAAAACACCAATATGTGCATAATGCGCCAGTACGACCGCGTGGCTCCCCAGGGAACAGGACGCTGGAAAGTGGGCGGAAACTATGCAGCCTCTCTCGGCGCAGGCCACAAGGCTCACGAACTCGGATACTCCGCAGTGCTTTATCTCGACCCCAAAGAGAAGAAATACCTCGACGAATGCGGCCCGGCCAATTTCTACGCCATCAAAGACGGCAAATACATCACTCCGAAATCCGACTCAATCCTGCCCTCCATCACCAATATGAGCCTTATGGACATAGCGCGCGATATGGGCATCGAAGTCGAACAGCGCCCGATAGCCGTGGAAGAGCTCGCAGAATGCTCCGAGGCGGCAGCCTGCGGCACAGCGGCCGTATGCTCCCCCATAGGCGAAATCGACGACCTCGACAAGGGTATCAAATACGTTATGTCGAAAGACGGCAAACCCGGCCCTGTCACCACACGCCTTTACAACCACCTGAACGCAATACGCCTTGGCGAAACACCCGATACCCACGGCTGGAACACGATTGTAGAATGACACCGTTCTGGCAAACTATAATTGACAAACATTATCCCGCCGACCGCAAGGTTCGCGGGATTTTGTTATCTCACAGCGCGGCTGTGGCCCGGCTTGCCATCGAAATTGCCGGCCGCAAGAATCTCGACATTCCGGAAGCCGACATAGAGGCTGCCGCAATGCTCCACGACATAGGCATAATCGCTACCGATGCTCCCGGCATCGACTGCCACGGCACACTGCCATACCTTGCCCACGGAGCTGCCGGAGCCGACATGCTGCGGGCCGACGGCGCGCCCGAGGCATATGCTCTCGTAGCCGAGCGCCATACAGGCGCAGGCCTTACCGCCGACGAAATAGCCTCGGCTGGACTTCCGCTCCCTGCCGACCGCTCGTACATGCCACAAAGCACTCTTGAAAAGCTTATCTGCTACGCCGATTGCTTTTATTCAAAAGGAGGCGACGGCAAGCGCAAAAGCCTCGAACGCGTCGAAGCCTCCATGGCCCGTTTCGGCCCCGGAGTCCTCGCCCGCTTCCGCGAACTCCACAAAGCATTCGGCTAAACACACACCACCCGCCTAACCCGCATAAAAAGCAAGCGCCTTCACCCTGTCGCTTGCTTTTTTCGCACCCTTTTCCTACCTTTCCTGCAGCCGTGTGTCCGCATTCGCGAAATATAAGGTACCCCTCGACCAAGGACGTCCAATCAGGGCATTCCTACAATAAACGATGCAAATACTAACTCCTATTTTAAAACATCAAAACCCTGAAACCTCAGAAAATCCTATACATCGTTGCAACAGCCGCAATCCTCGCCGCCTGCACCCCGCGCCAAACCGTGCGCCATCTCGACCATGCCGAAGCATACATCGAAACAGCTCCTGACAGCTCTCTCGCAATCCTCGACTCCATCGACACTGCCACTCTACGCTCTGACAACCACCGAGCCCGTCACGCCCTCCTAACAACCTACGCCCGCTACCGCAACTACATCGTAGAAACCGACGACTCCCTCATAAGCACAGCCGTCGACTACTACAAAAGCACCTCCGACGAACGACATTTTATGCAATCGCTCTATTCACGGGCTACAATACTCCAATATGCAAACGAGCACACTCAGGCACTTCTATGTGCACGTCACGCATTCGAGCTTGCATCTGAACAAGGCGACCACTACTGGATCGGCAAATGCGCAGAACGGCTCCATAGCCTCTACCACGAGCGTTACAACCACATCGAGGCTTTAAAACACGCTGAAATCGCCAAAAAAGAATACCACTTCGCAGGCAAAGAAGAACATAGCGTCTTTAGCGCGTTCGACCTCGCAGCCTCATATTACGAGCTAAAGCAATACGAAAAGATGCGTCAGATATTAGATAGCGTATCCTCTTTAGATTTAAGCAGCAACGCAGGTCTTTGTCTACTAAGATGCAATGCTCTATATTATAATAGTATCAAAAATTACGATAAGGCTGAGGCTGCCTTGGATTCTATAATAACACTGTATGGCGCATCAACTCTCGGAAATGACCAATTTGATATATTATTTCGTATTTATCTCGAAAAAGACAATATAGCAGAAGCTCGAGCACTTATTCCGAGAATCAGAGATAATGCTCAGAACTTTGCCGATACCTTGACTTTCCTTAGTATGGAAATCGCAATGGCGCGTATTGATGCCGATTATAAAAACGAGGCAGAGCTTCTACGACAATTACGCAATGTTGAGAATCGTATAATTTTCACAACCAACAACGATGCTTTAGAACTTGCCGACAGAGATTATTTCGTAGCCCTCGCACTCGAAAAGCAGGAAAATGCTTTTCGCACGAAAATAACAGCCCTCATTATTATAATAATACTCCTCGCCATAGCAATAGCTTACAGATGGTTTTTATACCGCCGTGACAAAGAAATAGAAAACAATGTTGCCTATATACATAGTTTAAACTCTAATATAAAGCTTGAACAAGCTATGAGGCTAATAGCACAAAAAGACCTTCAGGAGTACCAAAACAATGCTTCAGCTAAAAATGAGCTATATACGCGCCTGTTCAGCAAATATACAGGTATGCTGGACTCTCTTTGCTCGCAATACTTCGACCACGACGAATCTGAAATATCCAAAAAGTCGCTTCTACGCTCTATAACGTCCGAAATAGAACAACTTCGTTCCGATGACAGCATCAGGCAGATTTGTGATACCGTTGACGAATATACGGGCGGTGCAATTTCAAAATTAAGGTCGCAGGCCACTTGGATGTCGGAAAACGATATTGCATTCGTCGCCATGTTGATTGCAGGATTTTCTCCAAAAGCAATCAGCGTATTCTTAGGCATAAAACCCAATTCTGTATACACTAAAAAAGCGAGAATCAAAGACAGAATATCTGAGAAAAAACTTCCCGATTTAGAACTATTCCTAAAACTTCTCGGCTAAGGATAACCGCCGTCCTAAATACGCCCCAATATTACATATTATACCCTTTGGTGGGCTTGGCAAAAGTTGTGTGTGAAATTTAACATTTTACACACAACTTTATTTATTAATTATCAATCATTTACATAAAGACGTGTGTGATAAATAAATTTGGAAAATTAACTCTCTTATGCCTAACTTTGGAGCATTCATTAACACTATTTCAGATGAAAAAAGAATCTTTAATTTTACTCCTTGCAATCGCCCCAGCTTTGGCACTTGCTCAGGATTATAGAAGAGAAGAATCCCCTCCTATAATACTTAAACCAGTAGACCCGGGGGCAGGTGCTCGTCCTCACGACACCCAGAGCCAAACCGTAACTTGCTCCTACGCCGACGGCAAAATCACCGTATTGTTCGAAAACGACGAAGGCCCCGGTACTCTTAAACTACGCGAAGTATTCAGCAATCAGACCACATCATTCGGCATCTCAACAGACAGCGAATACACCGTCTACCCCGGCCCCCTCTTAGGCACATACGCCGTGACTGTAACCACTCGCCAAAACACCTACGAAGGATATATCACAATTTTCTAATCCAAGACACATTATGAAACCAATCGTTACCAAATTTGCAGCTCTATTCGCCTGTCTGCTCGCAGCAGCCTGCAGCAGCAATGAGCCGGCGCTCCCACCTCAATCGCGCACCGTAGAAAACAACTTCGATGCCCGGACGACTCCCGAAGGCATATCAATGAGTGTATACGGCCGAGCCTACAGCGATGGTTCAGCTACCGTAACTGCTTCTATCGAAACTATCGACGCCCGTACTCTATCGAACTGCGTAGTATCCCTCCTCGATAGTAACAAACGCGTCATCGGTCAACAAACAATAGGAACAATTACTCTTGGCCAACATGGCAGCTGGAGCAAATCATTCACATTCTATGCCAGTCAACTTACCGGCGACCCTGCATGGGCAAGTCTGAGTGCCGACAACGGTAGCTACATCGTGTCAAGAATGCTCCTCCACCCTGGTCCCGGCAACCCCGAAATCATTGTCCCGTAACGCACCGCCTCTCGCACCGCAACAATTAACTCATTTTTTTGACAAGCTTTGCAGATGAAGCGTATTAAATCCGTGCAAAAAGTTTGCGCTTTCACATTTTTTTATTTACTTTTGCCATAGCTCATCACCAAACCAATCAATACTAAAAGATATGAAAAATTTATCTTTCCCTTTAGGAGTTGTTCTCAGCCTCTTCCTTGCAGGCTGCACTTCCGATGAGTATTCACCGAATATCAGGCAGAAAGAGCATACCCCCGAGGAGATAGCACGAATTGAAGAGTTGCGCTCCAAGTACGCCACCGTAGTCGTTGTCGACCAGGATAAGACTCCTTGGTACCGCCTCAACCAATTTATCGAAGACGCCCCTCTCGACCAGTGGGCCGTACGCCACTATATAGACTCGAAAGGCGGAAAAATCCATTATGACTTCAAAGTGCCCTCTGGCGTATATACTGTAACTCGGCAAGGTATGTTTTGAGCATAGTAAAACGGATATAAGCCAAGCAAAATGAATTAAATGATTGTCAGCGTGTTACGACGATTGGCTTTTGCGGTGAGTTTCTTGTTTTTGCGCCTATTTTCGCAAATAGTACAACATTAG
>ERZ777305.1892-NODE-1892-length-20874-cov-5.000096_pt1 | contig 20874 bp, 22 predicted proteins | sample MGYA00374965_ERZ777305 | MGnify/ENA primary metagenome ERZ777305 (study PRJEB29328, sample SAMD00013331) | mouse gut metagenome | study: EMG produced TPA metagenomics assembly of the Metagenome analysis of fecal microbiota from mouse which was promoted... | reverse complement strand
GTCTGCATTACCGGGGAGAATTTCAGAAAAGCCAAAGCACAGGCAAAAATGGAACACCTTAAAATGCTGCTGAACAGAAAGGAGAGCCTATGAAAGAAATCCCCATTTGGGAAAAAAGTAATTTGAGTTTAGAAGAAGCTGCTGCTTATTCTGGAATTGGTATCAACAAGCTGCGTGACCTTACCAGTGATAGAAACTGCCGATTTGTTTTATGGGTAGGTAACAAACGGTTAATCAAACGCCGATTGTTCGACCAGTTTATTGAACAAGAATATTCGATTTGAAATTTTGTGATGTAAAAATCAGTCTTGATATGATACAATGGACGTGTCATATCAAGGCTCTTTCCATCACGGAAAGGAGTTTGACAATGTCCGAGAAGCGAAAAGACAATAAAGGAAGAATCCTGCGGACAGGAGAGAGCCAGAGAAAAGACTTGATTTATCAATATCGGTATACGGATATCCGTGGGAAACGACAGACCATTTATTCCTCTGATTTAAAGGAATTGCGGGAAAAGGAAAAAACAATCCAAAAACAGCTTGATGATGGGATTGACTATGCTGCCGGAAAGATTACTGTGCTTGCCCTTTTAGAGCGATACATCAGTTTGAAACAGGGTGTGCGCTATAACACAAAGGTAGGCTACAATTTTGTGCTGAATTTGGTCAAGAAAGAAGATTTTGGCTATCGACAGATAAGGGATATCAAAGTATCAGACGCACAGCAATGGATTATGAAGCTGCATAATGACGGCAAAGGTTACAGTACAATCACAAGCGTCCGGGGCGTTGTCAAGCCAGCCTTTCGAATGGCATATAACGAGGATATTATCCGCAGAAATCCTTTTGATTTCAAACTGGTAGACGTTGTTCCCAATGATTCACAGAAACGGATTGCCATGACAGCGGAACAACAGGAGCTTTGGATGGGCTTTATCCGGGAAGATAAAACTTATACGAAGTATTATGATGAATTTGTCGTACTGTTGGGAACCGGTATGCGTGTCAGCGAGTTTTGCGGCTTGACAAAAAGCGATTTGGATTTTGAAAACCGAAGAATCCGGGTAGACCATCAGCTTGTCCGGGAGCGGGGCGGAAAATATTATGTGGAAAAAACCAAGACAGAGTGTGGCTGCCGTTATATTCCAATGACGGAAGAAGTTTACCAAAGTCTGCAAAACATACTTGCCAGCCGCAAGAAAGTGAAAACGGAAATCGTTGTGGACGGATATGGTAGTTTCCTTTTGCTGGATAAGGATGATAAGCCGAAAGTAGCCTTGCATATCGAAAATGAAATGCGTTGGGCAATGAAGAAATACAAGAAGTTGCACCCGGATAAACCATTGCCCCATATCACGCCCCATGTGTTCCGCCATACATTCTGTACCAATATGGCAAATGCTGGCATGGATATCAAGAACCTGCAATATGTAATGGGGCATTCTGATGTGGGCGTTACACTGAATGTTTACACCCATGCAAGTTTTGACCGTGCAGCGGAGCAAATGGCGAGAATCATTGATTTTAAAGATACTGATATGCAGGGAAACAAAAGAAAATCAAGTTGAAAAATGAACCAATTTACTACACCACTTACTACACCATTTGCCCATAAATTTGCGTAGATTTACATAGATTTGCGTGAGGTAAGGGCAAAAAATAAAATTGAAAAAAAGTGCCAAAAAGCCCGATATATCAAGGTTTAAAGGCTTATGAAAGGATATATTCAAGATGATAAAAATATTATTTGTTTGCCACGGCAACATCTGCCGCAGCACAATGGCCCAGAGCGTCTTCGCCCACATGGTATCCCAACAGGGCCTTTCAGACTACTTCCAAATCGATTCCGCCGCCACCAGCAGAGAGGAAATCGGCAATCCGCCGCATTATGGCACTGTAAACAAATTACGCCAGGAAGGAATCCCGCTGATTCCTCACAGGGCGCGTCAGATGACCAGACAGGATTATAAGGAGTATGATTATCTGATCGGCATGGATGATGCCAACATCCGCAACATGGAACGGATTGCAGGCGGAGATCCGGCCCATAAGATTCACCGCCTTCTTTCGTTTGCAGGAAGCGGCAGAGCCATCGCAGACCCTTGGTATACAGGCAACTTTGACGTTACATATGAGGACGTGATAGAAGGCTGCGAAGCTCTTTTGGAAACATTGCAATCAGAGATTGGAATGTAAATGATGGGAAGTCTGTTTATCCGCAGGACTTCCCTTTTTTTGCTCTGCGTCCAGTCATAAAACAAGCTGTGGCTGACAGCAGCAACAATAAAACAGTCAGGATATCCCATACATCTAAAAGGGGTTCGTCTATCATTTGAGACAATGTCAGGTTAATGATGAACATAACAGGAATGGCAGCTAAAAGAGATATTCCAAGTGCAGTTGGTTTTCTTGTCTTTCCCATATGGTTAAAAATGGCCAATACCAGCCACAAGAATAGAACGGCAATGACTGCCATAATGGAGCCGATGGTAAATATGGCAGGCACATGTAAAAGGCAGCTCAACCCATACAAATAGGGAATGACAAAAATGCTCAGGGAAACGAGGCTTACGGTAAGCCCTTTTTTCCCAAGCAGCATACCGGGCACGGTCACAACCCATGCAAAGACCATAGAAATAGCTGATATCAATGACCAGGTCAGGCCGTGGGCGGTGGCAATATCACAAATAAGACAGACGGTGATACCCAGGGAAAGTGTCACGGAAAAGATGATGGCGGCCAATCTGTTATATAAGATATTCTTTTCTTCTTTCCTTTTTAGTACAATCAGGTTTTCTTCTGCTCTTTTCTCATATTGCACAGGGTGATGTGCTTCCAGTTTTTCTCCGCTCAATAATTCGTTCACGGTGATATTTAGGATAGCGCACAGTTCTAACATAATCGAGGAATCGGGCATACTTTTTCCGGTTTCCCATTTGGATACGGCTCTGTCTGTAATACGCAGTTTTTCTGCCAGCTGCGCCTGTGTCAATTTCTGTTCTTTGCGACATTTGGCAATAAAGGTTCCGATTTTGACTTGCTTCATTGTTTTCTCCATTTCTGCGCTGCCTTTGTCTCAACTTTGTTGAGACACCGTATTGAACGAGTTTGTGTCTGCTCTTTGTTCCGCCGACAGCTTAACGGTATGAATAGTATTGCAGGTCTATTGCTTTTCAAGGAAGTTGATATCCTAACCAGATATTACCGGATATGTTGGATTTTTAACAGGAACTGTTGGTTGAGTTTAAGGAAAAATTTCTTTTATATCATATATATCATACGATAAAAGGCCTTTTATAGCAATTAGGAGATATGAACCGGAGGAAAAGGGCATAAGGTGTATAGAAGAGGCGGTTGATATAGACAGCAGGTAAAAAGAAAGACGGATGTTAGAAAATTATAAAGGAAAAAGAGATAGAAAGGAAAGGATGCTCCTTTTTAGCATGATATTTGTCATTGTCCTTATGGTGTCTGAGGCCATGGCAGATCATAGGCGCAGCGATTCCTTGCAGATTTATCATAATGACACTTTAAGCGGTACAGTTACAATGGCTGGCTCCACGTCCATGGAGCCGATTGCCAATGCGCTGGCGGAGGGGTTTATGAATCGTTATCCGCATATGACGGTGACGGTAGAGTTTACAGGTTCTTCCGCAGGGATAGAGGGGGTGCTTTCTGGCAGTGTGGATATCGGCAACGCTTCTAGAAGGGTATCTTCGGAAGAAAAAGCGGCCGGGGCGGTGGAACATGTTGTGGCCATTGACGGTATCGTGATTGTTACGGATGTTCAAAATCCGGTCAGGGAACTGTCGAAAGCACAGTTGTGCGGTATCTATCAGGGGAGAATCAGAAACTGGTGTGAAGTGGGCGGGAATGACACTGCCATTGTGGTGGTCGGCCGGGAGGCGGGCAGTGGTACGAGAGAGACTTTCGAGAACTATTTGGAGAGGGAAGGGATGTGTGTATATGCCAATGAGTTAAATTCTGCAGGGGCGGTAATGGCCAGGGTATCCTCCACGCCAGGCGCCATTGGTTATGTGTCTTTGGATGTGCTGAATGATACGGTATCGGTGCTGGCGTTAGATGGGATTATGCCCACAAAGGAGGCGATTCAAACCGGCGGATATGGGTTGAGCAGGCCTTATGTGATGGTGACAAAAGGCGGAATCGAAAAGCAGAGTGAAGCAGTGCGTGCGTTTTTCCTGTATTTACAATCAGAGGAAGGAAAAGGACTTCTTGAGAAGATAGGAGTGATTTTGTGAGAGTAAACGAAAAAGCAGTAAATGGCAAGATAATCGGGCGGGATTGGAATGTGCAGAATCCATGGAAGGCGGTAAGGGTTAAAGGGCCTGTGGCAAATCCTGCGCAGGCGGTTGAGAAGGCCGCAGAGGTTATATTTTGTCTCTGCGCTTTTACTGCGGTTGCAGCGGTGTGTGCAATGACGCTCTATATGATTGCCAATGGTGTGCCGGCTGTCTTGCAGACAGGGCTTAAGGAGATATTGTTTTCTAAAACCTGGAATCCCACAGCAAAAGAACCTTCCTTTGGAATATTTTATGTGATTTTGACTTCTATCGTAGGTACTTTTCTGGCGGTATTGATCGGTGTACCCATTGGGCTTCTCATGGCGGTATTTTTGGCGGAGGCAGCGCCGGGGTGGCTGGCAGCAGTGGTCAGGCCGGCGGTGGAACTTCTGGCAGGCATTCCGTCGGTAATCTATGGGGTGCTGGGGATGATGGTCTTAAATCCGCTTATGTATCGTCTGGAACAAAAGCTTTTTGCAGGCTCTAAGACCCATCAGTTTACGGGTGGTGCCAACCTACTGTCGGCAGTGCTTGTCCTGGCGGTGATGATACTGCCTACGGTCATCAATATCAGTGAGGCGGCGCTTCGGGCGGTGCCGTCTGCGTTAAAGGCATCTTCTCTGGCGCTGGGGGCATCCCCAGTACAGACCATCTTTATGGTTACCATACCCGCGGCAAAATCGGGGATTCTGACTGCAGTGGTGTTGGGGGTGGGCAGGGCAGTGGGCGAGGCTATGGCCATCAGCATGGTGTCGGGGAATGTGGTGCATCTGCCGCTTCCTTTCCAGTCGGTGCGTTTTCTTACCACGGCGATTGTCAGTGAGATGGGATATGCGCAGGGGATGCACAGACAAGTCCTATTTACGATTGGTCTGGTACTTTTTGTTTTTATCATGATCATCAATGGGATTTTAAGCAGGATTGTAAAGGGGGAAAATCAGGGATGATGAGAACACTGAAAGACGATGTGCTCTTGTGCTTGATTTATCTGGCGGCTTTTTTTGCAGAATTTCTTTTGATTGGAATTTTGGTCTATGTGTTTGTGAAAGGGTTTCCCCAGATGAGTCTGTATTTTCTGACCACGGTGACCAGTATCCGGCAGGGGACTGTGGGAATTGCCGGCAATCTTGTGAATACGGTTTACCTGGTGGCGCTTACGCTTCTCATTGCAGTGCCCATTGGTATTGGGGCGGCTATTTACTTAAACGAGTATGCCAAACCGGGCAGAGCAGTCCGTCTGCTTCTATTTACCACAGAGACACTTTCCGGGATACCATCGGTTATCTTTGGGCTTTTTGGTATGGTATTCTTCGGTATGACGCTGGGGCTTGGGTATTCCATTCTCACAGGTGCCCTTACGCTTTCTTTGATGGTACTGCCGTTAATTACAAGGAATACCCAGGAAGCCTTAAAGACGGTGCCGGAAAGTTACAGAAGCGGGGCCCTTAGTATGGGAGCCGGTAAGTGGTATATGATTCGCACGATTCTTCTGCCTTCTGCGATGCCGGGGATTGTGACAGGGGTTATTTTGGCCATAAGCCGGATTCTGGGAGAGTCGGCAGCACTGCTTTTCACGGCGGGGAGCGGTTATTTTCTGCCCAGGTATTTTGGGGGATGGTTTCATAAGATTGTGGAGTCCGGCGGCACGCTCACGATACAGTTGTATCTGAGCATGACCAAGGCCCAGTATGATGTGGCGTTTGGCATCGCGGTGGTGCTTCTTTGTATGGTATGGTGTATGAATTTGTTGACAAAAGTGCTGGCCCGGAAATTCGGTGTAGACATGTCTGCAGCTACCGGTGAAAGACAAATGTAAAGGTTGTGGATGCTGCTTGACAAAGGGGCAGGTTCTACGCGTAATTTAACGAAATAGATACCACAGAGAGATGATGATAAGGAAATTAGGGATAGAAGGGTATGCCGCAGATTAAAATGAGCACAGATAAACTGAATGTATATTATGGGGAAAGTCATGCTTTAAGGGACGTTACAACCCAAATCCGCGCACATGCCGTGACGGCGCTGATCGGTCCTTCCGGCTGTGGAAAATCTACTTTTTTAAAGACGTTAAACCGCATGAATGATCTGGAAGACGCTGTCAGAATGGAGGGGAAGGTATATCTGGACGGGGAAGATATTTACGGCGCTCAGATGGATGTGATGCAGCTTAGAAGACGGGTGGGCATGGTGTTTCAGCAACCCAATCCTTTTCCTATGAGTATTTATGATAATATCGCATATGGCCCAAGGGTACATGGTATCAAAAGCAGGGAGAGGCTGGATGATATTGTGGAGAGAAGTCTGCGGCAGGCAGCAGTCTGGGAAGAGATTAAAAAGCAGCTGTATAAACCGGCAATGGGACTCTCCGGCGGCCAAAAGCAAAGGCTGTGTATCGCCCGTGCCCTGGCGGTGGAGCCGGAGGTGCTTTTGATGGATGAACCCACCTCGGCGCTGGATCCGGTTTCTACGTTGAAGGTCGAAGAACTGCTCGGTGAGCTCAAAAGAAAATATACTATCGTCATCGTCACACATAATATGCAGCAGGCGGCCAGGGTATCGGATGATACGGCTTTTTTCCTGATGGGAGAGGTGGTGGAAGCGGGTGCCACAGAACGTCTGTTTTCGCATCCGGCCAATCAAAAAACAAGGAATTATATTACCGGTAAATTTGGTTAGCTCTCATTTTACACAAATTTTACATCTATTTTACAAAACCCTGATATCGCGGGGGGATAAATCCATGATAATTTCAAATCATAATCATAAGGCGAAGGTTGATAGGATTTACAAATCAAATTCATCTGCATATGCCATCGCTGTGAAAGGGAGGTTACCATGGATTTTTTCAGTATTCTCACGATGTTGGGCGGACTTGCGCTTTTCTTATATGGAATGCATGTGCTGGGAGAGGGACTTTCTAAGGCCAGCGGCGGCAGGATGGAGCAGATTTTGGAACGGCTGACTTCCGGCAGACTGCGGGCAGTCTTTCTGGGTGCCGTGGTTACGGCAGTCATTCAGTCGTCTTCCGCCACCACCGTGATGGTAGTGGGTTTTGTAAATTCGGGAATTATGAAATTGTCCAGTGCGATTGGCATTATTATGGGGGCGAATATCGGAACCACGGTGACATCCTGGCTTTTGAGTCTGAGCGGAATCGAGAACGGGAATTTTTGGGTGCGGATGTTGAAGCCGTCCTCCTTTTCTCCGATTCTTGCCATTGTGGGCGTGATGATTCTTTTGTTTTCCAAAAAGGACAGGAGACGCAATATAGCGATTATTTTTGTGGGATTTGCGGTATTGATGTTCGGTATGGACACCATGTCCGGAGCCGTGAAGCCGCTTGCTGATGTGCCGGAATTTGCCAATCTTTTATTGGTGTTTCAAAATCCATTTCTGGGGATTTTGGCGGGTGCGGTTTTGACGGCGGTTCTACAGTCCTCTTCGGCCTCCGTGGGTATTTTACAGGCTCTGTGTGCCACGGGAGCCGTCTCTTATGGAACGGCCATACCAATTATATTGGGCCAGAATATCGGTACTTGTGTAACGGCTTTATTATCTTCTGTGGGCACTTCTAAAAATGCCAGGCGGGCGGCCATTGTACATCTATATTTTAATCTGATTGGTACGGCGGCGTTTATGGCAGTTTTTTATGGAATCAATGCGGCGATTGGCTTTCCGTTTATCGGGGTTTCCGCAGAGCCTTATGGAATCGCCATTGCTCACAGTGTTTTTAATATTTTTGCCACCTGTCTGCTCTTACCCTTCTCTGATCTGTTGGAAAGGCTGGCTTATCTGACGATCAAAGAGGACGAGGCAGAACATGCGGCCGTGCGGTATGTGGAGGAAGACATCCGGGCTTTGGACTGTCGTTTTATGCATAATCCGGCAGTTGCCATGGAGCAGTGCAGGAAGGTGACGGCCCATATGGCGGATGCGGCATTAGATGCCTGCAGACGGGCAGCGGGACTTTTGCAGGAATTTGCGGTGGAAGAGGCGGACAGGGTCCGGCAGCTGGAGGAGGATGTGGACCGCTATGAGGATGTGCTGGGCACGTATCTGCTTAAGTTAAGCGGCCGGGAATTATCGGAGCGAGACAGCCGCACGCTTACACTGTATTTACACAGTATCGGCGATCTGGAGCGGATTTCCGATCATGCGGTGAGCATTGCCATCGCTTATCAGGAGATGGCGGACAAAAAGATGACCTTTTCCCATAAGGCGCAGGAAGAACTTTCGGTGTTTACAAAAGCGGTGGAACGAATATTGACATTGTCATTGGAAGTGTTTGTGAAAGAGGAGGGCGATTTGGTATATGAAGTGGAGGCTTTGCAGTCTCTGGTAGACAGGCTTGCCGTTGAAGTCAGAAAGCGTCACATCAGGCGTCTCAGGAAGGGTAAATGTACCATAGAATTGGGATTTCTGCTCTCTGATATTGTGACGGCTTATGAGCGGATTGCGGCCCACTGTGTCCATGTGGCGGTGCGTATGGTGCAGGTGCAGGAAGATTCCCTGGAAATGCACGGATATGGTGAGGACATGGAGGAGAAGGACAGAGAAAGGATTCACCTGTTGTACGAGGGGCTGGCGCAGGAGTTTTCACTGCCTTAATATAGCAGGCGGCTGTGTCAGGCTGATGGTGGCTGTAGCTTGTTTTTTTGCACATACAGAGCTATGATATAGTAAGACTTGATCATAAAGGTTCATGTTGCAAGAAAATCATCTTGAGGAAGGAGTATGAATATTAAAATGAAGATTGCAGTTACTTACGAGGATGGAAACGTATTTCCCCATTTTGGGCGGACACAGCAGTTTAAGGTTTATGAAATTGAGGCGGGAAAGGTGAAGGATGCACAGGTGATGAGCACCAACGGAAGCGGGCATGGGGCGCTTGCGGGTATCCTTTCTGACTGGGGTGTGAATACGTTGATCTGCGGCGGAATCGGCGCAGGCGCACAGTCTGCTTTGATGGAGGCAGGGATTCAGTTTTATGGCGGTGTGGCAGGGAATGCGGATGAGGCGGTAGACGCTTTGCTTGCGGGAACGCTATCTTATAGTCCGGAGGTCCACTGCGATCATCACGGACACGAGCATCATGAGGAAGGGCATTCGTGTCATATGGACAGGCAGGGGTGCCCCGGGAGCGAAAAATTCTGAGCTATACAGGGGTGTTTGACAAGCGGCAGCAATCAGGGAGGCTTATGATACGATGAGTTTGATTTATATCGTGGAGGACGACAGGAATATCAGTGAGATTGAGAGCTTTTCCCTGAAAAACAGCGGCTACGAGACGGCTGTTTTTGAGACGGCAAAAGACTTTTATGAGGCACTAGCCAGGCGGATGCCCAGTCTGGTGCTGTTGGATGTGATGCTGCCGGATGAGGATGGGCTGTGTATTGTGGAAAAACTGCGCAAAGACCCATTGACACAGCAGATTCCCATTATTATGGTGACGGCCAAGAGTACGGAGATGGATAAAGTCAAAGGGCTGGATATGGGGGCGGACGACTACCTGTCCAAGCCCTTTGGTGTGATGGAGTTGATTTCCCGGGTGAAGGCTCTGCTTCGCAGAAGCGGTAAAGGCAGGGCGGAAAGGTGTCTGACCATTGGCTGTGTGCTTTTGGATGACGAGCGGCATGTAGTATCTGTGAACAACAGGCCCTGCGAGTTAACCCATAAAGAATATGAATTATTAAAAATGCTAATGTTACGTGCGGGAATTGTGACTGGCAGAACAGAAATCTTAGACCAGGTGTGGGGCACGGATTTTCAGGGGGAATCCAGAACGCTGGATATGCACATCAAGACACTCAGGCAGAAACTGGGCGAGGCGGGCAAAATGATCAGAACCGTCCGCAACGTAGGTTATATTCTGGATTTGTAGGAGAATAAAGTGTCATGAAGATGCTGCTATGGCTGCCTGGGCAGCCATTCTGTCAGGGAGGATTTGTGTGAAGCGTAAAATAAACAGACAGATGATCTTGATATCGTTTATGGCAGTGGTTATTACCTTGTTCCTAATAACGACTGTTTTTTATCGTATTTTTCAGTCTCAGGTTTTGGACGATTTGAGGATTTATGGGGAGGTAATCTCTGAGAGTCACATTCTTGAAAATGCTTGTAACAAGGATTATGGAGAGGCATTTCACCAGGTGCGCACCACTGTGATTGGGCCGGATGGAAAGGTGATTTATGACAGTGATGTGAATGTGGGCGCACTGGACAATCATATGGAAAGACCGGAGATACAGGCGGCTTTTCAGGACGGACAGGGACAGTCTATCAGAAGGTCCTCCACCATGCATCAAAATACGTACTATTATACCCTGCGGCTTGCGGACGGCAATGTGCTGCGGGTGTCGAGAAAGGCGCACAATATCTGGAGCATTCTGTCCAGCTTTCTGCCGGTTTTAGGGGTGGTGACGGGTGCTCTTTTCGTCCTTTGTATGGTGTTGTCCCGTTATCTGACAAAGTCTCTGACAGCGCCCATTGAACGCATGGCCAAGGACATCAGCCATATGGAAGAAGATAAGGTCTATGAGGAGCTTTGGCCCTTTGTGCAGACCATCCGCAGGCAGCATGAGGAGATTTTGGAGAGTGCCAGTATGCGGCAGGAATTTACGGCCAATGTGTCCCATGAGTTAAAGACCCCTCTAGCGGCAATCTCCGGTTATTCGGAACTGATTGAAAATGGGATGGCTTCGGGGGAAGACGCGGTGCGGTTTGCGGCGGGTATCAGGCAGAGTGCGGACAGGCTTCTGACATTGATTAACGATACCATCCGTTTGTCGGAACTGGATACTGTTTCCAAAGAGACCGCTTTTGAACAGGTGGATTTGTATGAAATAGCAAGAGACAGCGTGGAAATGCTGCAGATTCGGGCCGAGGAGCGCGATGTCCGTTTATCTTTGGAAGGCGGCAGCTGTAAGATTCTGGGAGACAGGCAGATGATGGAGGAGCTGCTTTACAATCTCTGCGATAACGGCATGAGTTATAACGTGCCGGGCGGAAGTGTTTTGGTCAGTGTCAAGAGGGATGAGAACGCGGCGGTGCTTCGTGTGAAAGACACAGGGATTGGGATTCCGAAAGCCTGTCAGGATAGGATTTTTGAGCGGTTTTACCGGGTGGATAAGAGCCGTTCGAAGTCTACTGGGGGCACGGGTCTAGGGCTTGCGATTGTGAAACATATTGTTGCAGTGCTCCAGGCGGAGATATCCCTTACCAGTGAGGAGAATCAGGGGACGGAAGTGACTGTTATTTTTCGGCAAAGCGCTTTGTCATAAACTGGGATATTTTTGTTGTAAAAAGGTGGAAAACCCTGTGTTTTACGGTTAAGAAAGGTCCTGTAAAATCCGATATTATAGATAACGACAAGTGTGAGAAATGGATGGAACGGATTCTGTCCGAAGAAAAGATTATATTGATCATATGAGACAAGGAGGTTATCTACATGCAGGTGAGAATGCAGACAAACGACAATCAGGTTATGGGACCCGGTATCCAGACACAGAGTAAAGATAGCGAGAAAGCCGGGGCAAAGTCAGCCAAGGTAAATAGAAAGAATACCATTTTTGCAGGCGAGCTGCCGATGAAGAAAGATCACATCATGCTGCGCAAACAGCAGGCACAGAAGAAAGCTATGAAGATGATTCAGGATGCCTGGGTCGGCGACCGCAAGGCAGATGAGAGTATGGCACAGATGCAGGAAAAGGCAGAGATGAGCAGAGCCGAAGCGATCATGAATCATGAGCGTGTGGAAGAGAGTAAGGCGAGAAAAGAGAACCTGCGCCAGAAGTACGGTGTAGACGCCGATTCTCAGGAACAGAAGGATTTGGAATTATTAGAGCAGGGATATTCTCGCACGCGCGAATTAACGGAGGAGGAAGAGCAAAGACTTGCAGAGTTGCGAAGTGAGCCCCTCACCGAGTATCAGGAAAGATGTATGGAGATTCATAAAGAACAGCATCTTTTCCAGAATCGTGCAGAATCCGCAGAGTCCGTTGCCCGGATGTATGATCAGTCCGCTGCGTCTATGAAAATAGAGCGCCTGAAATTCCACAAGATGTTAGACGCGCAGGAAGATGCTAATGACCTGATGGAAGCGACCGGCAAGGAGATTGTGGGGCTGCTCTGGGACGAAGCCAAAGATCACGTAGACGAGACCTACGAGGAAAAGAGAGAAGAAGAAAAGGAAAAGGCCGAGGAGAAGGAAGAAGAGGAAGAAAAGGTCGAGGATATCCGGGAAGAGAAAGAGATTATCGAGGAAAGAATCGAATCGGACCGGGAATCCAGTCACGAGGCGGAAGAAAGCCACAAGGAACAGGAGCGGGATGCCAGAGAAGAGGCAGAGCTCTTAAAGAATATGGCGGAATCAGGCATGGATGTGGCGGGAGCCGGTGCCGGTGTGCAGGCTGAGATCAAAGAGATGCTGCATAAGATGAAACTCTTAGAGGTGGATATCAAAGGCATTGAGGTGGATGAGGAAGTATAGCAGTATAGCATTTAAGGAATGAAGTATGGATAAAGGGGGCATGTTCTGTAGGAGGCTGTCAGTTGCTTCGTATGCAGGGTATGTCCTTTTTTTATTTCAGAATTGGTGACAAAAAATGTAAGTTTCATGACATAAGAAGGAAGAATCTGACGATTCATGCCGATACAAAAAGAGAACAAGTAAATAAGGAGTAAGGGGAAACCATGAGAATTGCGATTTGCGATGACGAGGCGAGAGGGAGAGAACGGATTCGAACCTTACTCGAAAAGGAATTTACACAAGTACAGGCCAGAGAATTTGATTCAGGGATGGAGTTACTTACGGCTGTACGGGAAGGATATAAACCGGATATTCTGTTGTTGGATATAGCCATGGAAGGCATGAACGGCATGGAGACGGCCAGGCAGATCAAAGCCTTGTCGGACGTCATATTGATTTTTGTGACCGGGGTGAAAGAACAGGTTTTTCAGGCTTTTGATGTGGGAGCCTTTCACTATCTGGTAAAACCTGTGGAAGAGGAGCGGCTAAAGGAGGTTCTGGGCCGTGCTATGCAGGAAGTAAATAAGCGGCAGGGAACGCCCAAATGTCTGTTGATCAAGGCCGGAGGGGTGCACAGAAAGATTCCGGTGGAAGACATTCTATATATAGAGAATAACGGCAGGAAGGTCGTTGTGCATACAAAGACAGAGAAACTGGAATATTATGAGCGGATGAACCATCTGGAAGATGTGCTGGGAGAGGAGTTTTACCGGTGCCACAGAGGGTATCTTGTTGCGCTTCGTGCCATCAGCGGGTACGATAATGCCAGTATCACGGTAAATACAGGGGAAAAGATTTATCTGGCGAAGCAGAAGTATGCGGCATTTGTGAAGCTCTACTGCCGGTTTTTAAAAGAGTAGCGCAGGAAGGAAACATATATGGTATGGCAGGTGCTCGATCTGTTGGAATATATTTGTAAAGCGGGACTGCTGTTATATTTGATACGAAATGGGATTGCGGCAAAGGAGAAATATCACAGGGCTGCGCCATGGATTTTATTTGTACAAGCGGTTGTCATAAACTTTTGGCTGGCCAATTCCAGGTGGCTGGATGGAAGAATCTATGGGGACATCATAGGCAACAGTGCTTACAGCATTGTGAAGCTGACCATAGGTTTTGGGGTCGGCTTTTTTACGTTTGATCTGCTTTATCAGGGCAGAAGGCTTGCCAAGTTGTATCTGCTCTTGGTGTATTACGCGGTGCAGGAGACGGCCCGGTTTGCCATCCACAGTGTCTGGATGGTGTTTGTCATGGGATATCTGGATGTGCTCAACGAACAGATTTTGGCAGATACGATGGAGATTTCGGTGTATTATCAACTGGTGGATAGACTGCAGTTTGCAGGCTGGTTACTGTTTGCAGGCGGGTATCTGGGTGTGATGTATCTTGCCTTTCGTATCTATAAGAAATATCTGCGGGAGCCGGTGACCCAGACGGCCAGCCAGGGATTATTGTTTTTGACGCTGGCACCGGCCATCGGCATGGCTCTGGATATAGCCTTGCGGATTATCTTCTTTCGACAGGAAGGGATGGAGATAGAGTCTCTCTATGAAAGACATAACAGCATGTATGCGGTGGTGCCGTTTATCTCGGTGTTGTGCCTTGTATCCGTGGTCTACAGCAGAAAAATATACAGTGAACTGATGGAGGCGGAACGAGAGAAACAAGATTTGGTCTTTTATAAGAAACAACTTTCCGATATGGCAGATCATGTGCGGGAGATGGAGCAGTTATACGAAGGAATCAGGAGTATACGCCACGATATCAATAACTATGTGGCGGACATGGAACAGCTTCTGCAGATAAAAGAGGAGCAGGGAATATTGACTGATACAGTCAAGAAAGAGGCGGGCAGGTATCTTACGGGAATGCAGCAGGCGGTTGCGGGAATCTTCATGCAGTTTAGCACAGGCAATCCGGTGACGGATGTGATTCTAAACCGTAAAGCCCAGATTTGTCTGCAGGAAGAAATACTCTTTCATGGCGATTTCTTGTATCCGGCGGGATACGGGATAGAGGCCTTTGACTTGGGGATTCTGTTAAATAATGCCCTGGATAATGCCATAGAGGCCTGTTTAAAAACGACAGGAGACAATCGGTTTATCCGTTTGAGAAGTTACACAAAGGGACGAATGTTTTTTCTGGCGGTGGAGAATGGATACGACGGGAAACCGCTGATAGAGGAGGAAGGCTTCTGTCATACCACAAAAGAGGACGCCCAGTTGCATGGACTTGGCATGAAAAATATGAAAAGCTGTGTGGAGCGTTATTATGGGACCATGGAGTATGAAGCGGCTTCTGGAACTTTTACAGTGACGCTGATGCTGCAGGCTGCAAGCTTGGAAAAACCTTGGTGACCAAAATATTACGGTTTATGACAAGCGGGTTAACTTATACGGAAGCGGGCCGATATAGATAATAACAGAAACAGAAGGGGGAAGATGCATGAGAATCACAAGAAATTACAGAAACGGGCTGATGAGTGCCAAGAAAGCCAATGAGAATACTTCACTGTTTCGCAAAGCTTTAAGCCGCAACAGCAAAAGCAGAAATACGGGCAGGGCAGCGGCTATTTTAGGCGGCATGAATAAAACAAACAGCCTGGGAAATAAGAATTTTGCAACCACAGCCAAGACGGAGAAGTTCTATTATGATATGAAATATCATGCAGGACAGGTGGGAGAGTATGCGAACGCTTTGGCGGACAGTGAGAAAGACTCTATTTATGATAAGGCCAAGGAGAGCGGCAGTACCGAGGAGATTCAGTCCAGGATTCAGAGCTTTGTCAGCCAATATAATAAGATGTTAAATGACTTAGAGGAGTCCGGTTCCAGGGCAGACAGCAGTCTGTTGTCACAGATTAACAGCTTGTCAAGAAGCAGTAAAGATCAGCTGGCTTCCACTGGTGTATTGAGAGGAACGGACGGCACACTGGTGATTGATGAGAAAAAACTTGCGGCGGCAGATGTGGAGACTCTGCGGAAAGTATGGGGCGGGAATACCAGCTTTGCAGCCAGGGCAGGACAGCGCGCCAGCTCCGTGGAGGCGGTAGCGAAACAGAATATAAAGGCACAGGCCAGCAGTAATTACTCCAATCCTTTTGACAGATCGAATTTATATGCCAATTATGGCAGCAAGGGAAATTATTTCAATTTCTTCCAGTAAGGATATGCGGATAGTAAGGAGGATAAGTTGAATCATATTGATTGGGTACAGCAGGCTCCTGATTACCAGACCAAATATCATGTATTGAAGTGGGAGACTTCCCATTTTCACGAACCAAAGTCACAACGGATGCTTAACAGCGCGCTCCATAAGGAGGGCGCTGCTTTAGCTGTATCCGTAGAGCAGATGAACACGGAGGACCTGGGTATAGGCTTCGGTCCAGCTTCCTTGGTAAAAAGCGGCTTTGGGTTAAGGCATGGACAGAAAGACATTGCGGGCAGGGAGAATCCGGATGCTGCAAAGGGGCAGGATGCATTGAATATATCCTGGCAGGGTTCCCAACGTCAAATCGACGCTGTAGCCGCGCAGTTGGCACAAGAGCAGGTTTTGGGAAAGATAACCAGGGTGCAGAAAGGACAAAGGAAAAATACAGTGCTCTTGGCTGTCTTGCAGGGCGGCATCCGTAATCGTCTGAAAGAAGGCGCCTCACATCTTAAGGATGTATATCAGAAACAAAAGGAGAAACAAAAAAGAACCTTGTTTCGGGCTAAGAAAGCAGAGAGGAAAGCGGAACCTGAAAAGAAAGGCACTAGAATGGCAGATAAGGAAGAAACCTTATCCATGCAGGCGCAGAATCATTATCTGCTGGATTCCTATGACAGCAATGGGCAGTATCATATATTGGGAAAGTGATATGCGGCGATTGGTTGGCAATGAAGGAATAAGCAGATATTCTTTTTAGGTATATCTTGAGATAGATAACAGGTATTTGTTTTTAGTCCGTTTTTTTCCTATAATCAAGAAAAGGATTGGTTGTGCGGATTGTATTTCGGAGCTATGTGTCCGCATGATGATTTGCCAGAGGTTAATAAAGGAGGAACTGGCTTATGGTATACAAAAATTTTCAGGATTTAGAGTTGTCGGCACTGGGACTGGGCACTATGCGGCTTCCGGTAGTTGACAAGGATGATGCCAGAGTGGATGAGGAGACAGTAAAAGAGATGGTCACCTATGCCATGGAGCACGGCATTAATTACTATGATACGGCGTGGGGATATCATGCGGGTCGATCAGAGACTGTGATGGGAAAAGTGCTCTTGGAATATCCGCGGGAAGCATTTTATCTGGCTGACAAGTTCCCGGGGTACGACCTGAGCAATATGCCCAAGGTGGAGGAAATCTTTGAAGAGCAGCTTAGAAAATGTCAGGTAGATTATTTTGATTTCTATCTGTTTCATAATGTCTGTGAGATGAACATAGATGCCTACCTAGATCAGAAGTATGGCATTTATGAGTATCTGATGAAGCAGAAACAAAATGGCCGTATCCGGCATCTGGGATTTTCCGCACATGGCAGTTGCGAGGTGATGAGGCGGTTTTTGGAAGCTTATGGAAAGGATATGGAATTTTGTCAGATTCAGTTGAACTACCTTGACTGGACTTTCCAGGATGCCAGAGCAAAGATGCAGCTTTTGGAGGAATACCATATTCCTGTGTGGGTCATGGAACCTCTGCGGGGCGGGAAACTGGCCAGTCTTTCTGAGGCGGATGCAAAGAAGCTTGCCGCCTGCAGACCGGAAGAGAAAATGCCTGCTTGGGCCTTTCGGTTCCTGCAGACACTGCCGGATGTAAAGGTGGTGCTCTCCGGTATGTCCAATATGGAGCAGCTTAAGGAGAACATAGAGACTTTTGAGACGCAGGCTCCTTTAAAGGAAGAGGAAATGAATACGCTTCTGTCCGTGGCGACCGGCATGTTAGACGGGTCACTGCCTTGTACGGCCTGCCGCTATTGTACGACACATTGTCCCCAGGGACTGGATATTCCCCTGTTGATCGGCCTGTATAATGAACATCGTTTCACTGGCGGCGGATTTATTGCACCTATGGCTCTTATGGCAGTGCCTGGGGAGAAACAGCCCGGGGCCTGTATTGGCTGCAAGAGCTGTGAGAAGGTATGTCCCCAACAGATTAAGATTTCCCAGGCGATGGCGGGCTTTCATAAAATGTTACAGGGATAGACATTATTTTGTCTTAACCAGTTTCTTTATGATTTTTAAGGCGGCGCGGACATAAAAGGGCTGTAGCTCCTTCTTGGCGTTTTGCAGCTCTTTGCGGATTTGAATATGCTGCGGACAATGCTGTTCGCAGGCGCCGCACTGCACACATTTGCTAAGATCAGAGGAATCCTTTCTGAGGGAAGTTACCTGGATGTATTCAAAAATAGTGCTAAACCGTCCGTCCATATGCGACTTATTGTAACAACGAAAAGCGGTGGGAATATCTACGCTGTGAGGACAGGGCATACAATAGCCGCATCCCGTACAGCCAACCCGTAGATTTTGGTTGATTTTTGCCTTGACGGTCTCAATCAGCCGGTGGTCTTCCTGGGTAAAGGAATGTGCCGCCGCTTCTGAGGCGGTCTTTGTGTTTTGGGCCACCATTTCTAAGGAGTTCATACCGGATAGGACGCAGGTCACTTCCGGCTGGTCCCACAGCCAGCTGAAAGCCCATTCGGCGGGGGAACGCTTGATGGGGTAATTTTGGATTGCCTCTTTGGCGGAATCCGGCAGAAGGTCTACCAGTTTACCGCCCCGTAAAGGTTCCATAATAATAACCGGAATCCCTTTTCCGGCGGCATACATAAGGCCCTCTCTGCCGGCCTGGGTGTGTTCATCCAGATAGTTGTACTGAATCTGGCAGAAATCCCAGTCGTAGGCATCAATCAATTCCTTGAAGGTTTTCGTGTCTCCATGAAAAGAGAAACCGATGTTGCGGATTTCACCGGTCTGCCTCTTTTTAGCAATCCACTCTTCAATGCCAATGCTCTTTAAGCGGTTCCAGACATTTAAATCAAAGAGCATGTGCATAAGATAAAAATCTATGTGATCTGTCTGCAGACGTCTTAATTGTTCTTGAAATAATTTTTCCACAGAAGAAGTGTTTTTCAATAAATAATAAGGCAGTTTGGTGGCGATGTTTACCTTGTCCCGGCAGTGATTGCGGCTTAAGATCGTGCCCAGCGACTCCTCGCTTCCGTTGTATATATAGGCGGTATCAAAGTAATTAACGCCTTTTTCAATGGCTGACAGGATTTCCTTTTCAGCCTTGTCAATGTCGATTCTGCCGCCCGAACTGCTAAAGCGCATACAGCCGTATCCAAGAACAGATACCTGTGTGCCGTCTTTCATTTCCCTGTATTGCATAGATGCCTCCCGTTTCAAGTCTAAAGATTTCATGCGTGTTATGTTGCGTTTATCCTGTGCAGAATGTCCCGTTGCATTGTTTTCTATTATATAGCACGGCGAAAACGGAAAGCAAGGGTTAAATACTGCGGAGGGAAAATTATCTGTATTTGCTCGCAAAAACATTAAATTTTTTACAAATCATGTTTGACCTACTATAATTATAGGATTTGCATTGTTTTCTTAAAGTTGAAGAATGCGCATAGAAATGAGGCTATACGGGAATTGAGGCAGGGGGAATTTAATGTTTCATTATGCCGGCGCTAATCATACACAGGCCATAGGAGAGCAGGTGTATGACCTGATTGAGATGGAAGCTGCAGATATTGATGAACTCTTGGCTTCTGACAGAATGGAGTGTATCGTTGATAAGACAATGATGCGGAGGCGAAATTGGGAGATTGGCGATACGGTAGTGTTAAAATGTTATTATATCAGTGCTGACAGTGAGTTCGGGAAGAAGGAGTTTGTGCCCATGGGAGGCACCATAGAGGTTAAGATTGTGGGAACTATGTCGGATGTCAGAAGCAAGCATGGCTATCGGATAGAGCTGATTCTTCCTTATGCTGGTGTCTTAAGAATGTATGAATAGTATGGACATTCTTGTTTTGCAGATTCGGCGTCTTTTTGTAAGCTATTTGTCCGGCAACAGCAGGCGGGAGGAGTTCGTGCTTCTGCGTCTGCAGGGCGTGAAGAAGATGCACAGTTCTTTCCTGTTTTTGTCAGAGCAGATGATACTGGCGCTTGTGGGAAACTTGATTGGGGATTTGATGATGTTGTTTGTGACGCATTCCATGCTTTTGATGCTCGCGGTAAATGGGATACTCCTTTTCGCGTATCTGATTGGCGTTACAGCGGCCTATGGACGGATGAGCAGAGGATGTCTGCACAGCAATAGGGAGGGGCGCATATGAAGAACAGTTTAAAACAGATGATGCGGACAGTGTTCTTTCTGGTTCTGATGGTTTTTTGGCACTTTTGATGACGCTGGGCTCCAATATCTGGATTAAGGGTATTAAAACCATGGCGCAGTATGATTCCTATGATACAGTAGACGCCCTGCTCTTTCCGGAAGCGGAATATATTTGCGAACCGGAGCAGAGGGCCTTTTATTCCTCTTACGTACCACAGTATTCCATGACCTGGCGGAAATATACCCTGCCAACAGTCATTGACTGGGGACATTATATTACGGAATTTTCTCCTAAGATAGATTGTCTGCCCATGGGACTAATCTGGTGGCTGTTGATCCGATGATGAACGGTATAACTTCGTTCCAGATACCCAACGGCAGTATCGAGAAATATCTGGAAGCCTGGGAAGCATACGGGAAGGATAATCTGGAAATCCCGGCTTCTGCTGTATGGTTCTGATTCTTGCGGCAGGAACAGGGATTGCCTGGGGGAAGATGAGTAAGAGCCTGAAACGGGAACCTCTGCAGCTGCTGGCGCAAAGATAAGAGGAGTAGGGACCCATTTATGAGAGGAAGCACCGGAGAATGTCAGATACAGGGCGTTCTCCGGATAGATTTATAAAAAAACGATAAACTCCGCTCCATCCCTTTACAGTTTTATAAAGATATGCTACAGTTATCGTACGATATCCGGGAATCTGAATATTCTGATAACAAATCT
>ERZ777305.1891-NODE-1891-length-20882-cov-3.599846_pt1 | contig 20882 bp, 16 predicted proteins | sample MGYA00374965_ERZ777305 | MGnify/ENA primary metagenome ERZ777305 (study PRJEB29328, sample SAMD00013331) | mouse gut metagenome | study: EMG produced TPA metagenomics assembly of the Metagenome analysis of fecal microbiota from mouse which was promoted... | reverse complement strand
GGTCATCCTCCAGAGAGATATAGAAGCGGCTCTTGCCCGGGTCGCCCTGACGGCCTGAACGTCCTCTCAGCTGATTATCAATACGCCTTGACTCATGCCTCTCGGTGCCGATGATATACAGTCCTCCCAGCTCCTTGACCTCTCTGGCCTCTGGGGCTATCTGCTCCTCGAACTCCTTATTGAGCCGCGCGAACTCCTCCCGGGCGTCCAGTATCTCCTGGTCTTCGGTATGGCTGAAGGCCGTGGCTTCAACTAAGAGCTCGTCGCTGTAGCCTTTCTTTCTCATTTCAGCCTTGGCCATGAACTCGGCGTTGCCTCCCAGAAGTATATCCGTGCCGCGGCCGGCCATGTTGGTGGCGATGGTGACGGCCCCCTTGCGGCCGGCCTGGGCCACTATCTGGGCCTCCTTCTCATGGAACTTGGCGTTGAGCACCTGGTGCTTCACGCCCCGCTGCTTTAAGAGCTTGCTCAGTTCCTCAGACTTCTCGATGGTGATGGTACCCACCAGCACCGGCTGGCCCTTCTGATGGTGCTCCACAATGTCGTCTATCACCGCCTTATACTTGGCGTTAACAGTCTTATACACCACGTCCGGGCAGTCCTCCCGAATCATAGGCCTGTTGGTGGGTATCTCCACCACGTCCAGCTTGTATATCTCGGAAAACTCCTCCTGCTCGGTCATGGCTGTGCCGGTCATACCGGAGAGCTTCTCGTACATTCTAAAGTAGTTCTGGAAGGTGATGGTAGCTAAAGTCCTGCTCTCCCTTGCGACCTGCACGCCCTCCTTGGCCTCTATGGCCTGGTGCAGGCCCTCGTTGTACCTTCTGCCGTACATAAGCCGCCCGGTGAACTCGTCGACGATTATCACCTCGCCGTCCTTCACCACGTAGTCCTGGTCCCGGTGCATTATGCCCCAGGCCCGTATGGCTTGGTTTATGCGGTGTTGTAGGAGAATATTTTCCGGGTCCGTCAGGTTGTCGATATGAAAGGCCTCCTCGGCCTTCTTAACGCCCCGACGGGTCAAAGAACAGGTTTTCAGCTTTTCATTTACGATATAGTCATAGTCTGCGTAGAGTTCGTCGTTGTCCTCCTTCTGGTCGGTCTCCTTGACCTTTATGGGCTTCAGTCTGCTGGCGAAGCTGTTGGCAAGAGCATAATACTCATCGGCCTTCTCCCCCTGGCCTGAGATGATAAGGGGGGTGCGGGCCTCGTCGATGAGGATGGAGTCCACCTCGTCCACAATGGCGTAGTGGTGGCCCCGCTGTACCTTTCGGTCCTTGTATATCACCATATTGTCCCTAAGGTAGTCAAAGCCAAACTCGTTGTTGGTGCCGTAGGTGATGTCGCAGTTATAGGCCGCCTGCTTCTCCTCCGAGTTCATACCCACAAGGCAGAGACCCACAGTGAGCCCCATGAAGTTGAAGACACGGGCCATCATCTCTCCCTGGTACTTTGCCAGATACTCGTTGACGGTGACGATATGCACGCCCTTGCCCGACAGGCCGTTAAGGTAGGCGGGCAGGGCCAGAGTGAAGGTCTTGCCCTCGCCGGTCTTCATCTCGGCTATGCGCCCCTGGTGGAGTATCACGCCGCCCTGTACCTGCACAGGGAAAAGCCGCTTGCCCAGCACCCGGTCCATGGCCTCCCGACAGGCGGCGAAGGCCTCTGGGAGGAGGTCGTCAAGGCTGCTGCCCTCCTCCAGCCGCTTTCTGAGCCTTGGGGTCTCTCCCTTGAGCTCATCATCCGAAAGCCCCTTATATTTCTCCTCCAGCCTCAGGACCTCGTCTACCAGGGGCTGGATACGCTTCAGCTCCTTTTTGCTATAGTTTCCGAAAAGCTTTGTAAGGAAATTATTAGCCATATCAGTTTTCCTTTCTTTTGTCTCGATAAGGCCTATTATACCATGCCTTTACCATGGATTGCAAGAAAAGCCACAGTTTATTTACATTTTAGCCGAAGTACCAGCTTTCAAACAGCTCCAGGCTGTCCGCGTAGCCCCGTGTGGTGGGCGCGCCGGAGATTATGGGGAAGTAGACGATAAACAGCGCTACGCACCCCACGGCCATGGCCCCCATCAAAAGCTGGGCCCACCGTACCTCTATCCTGCCGCCTATGGTGACCCGCCCTGATAATGGCCCGCTCTCTGAGAGGCGTTTAAAGAGGGCCAGCAGGGCCAGCACCAAAAAGGGCACAGCTGTGAAGTAGTGATAGATGAAGGTGAGTCTTGGCACCAGCACCCAGGGCAGGTACACCGACAAAAAGCCCGTCAGGGCCACGGCGCAGTATAGACTTCGCTTTCTCAGCCACTCCCAGAGGGCGTATGCCAGGGCGGGCAGACAGCCCCACCACAGGAGGGGACTGCCCATAGAGGAGATGGTGCTGTACTGTCCCAGCTCATTGCAGGGGTCGGAGCTGAAGAACCAGATGGGACGCACGTCCAAAGGCCAGTCGTACCAAGGGGAGGCGAAGCTGTGCTCGGCCACCAGGCCCGAGTGGTAGTTGAACATGGTGGTCTGATAGTTCCAGAAGGCCCAGAGCATATCGCCCCGGTTGTGGGACAGGGTGGTCATTGGCAGGAAGGCGCAGAAGTATATGCCCAAGGGCACCGCTAGGAACAGCAGGCAGCACCAGCCGCAGAGCACCCCGCAGCGCCGGAGCGCCGGGGTGAGCCCACCGGCCTTTTTTTCATACAGGCAGGTGTGAAGGAGCTTTCCGAAGTACAGCACCGCAAGACCCACGGCCCCATAGGCCGCCGTCCACTTGGAGGCTATGCCAAGGCCCATAAATACCCCGCCCAGGGCAAGAGGCAGGAGCAGCTCGCGGAGCTTTGCCCTTACGATATCCTTATGCATGAAGCGCACCATGGCGTCGTACATCAGCAGCAGGAAGAACACTGAATAGGTGTCGATGGTGGCAATACGCGTTTGGGTAAAGTGCATGAAGTCAAAGGCGAACATCAGCGTCCCAAGGGCGCACAGCCATGTCTTTCCGAACAGGTCCTTACAGAGAACATACAGCGCCGGGAGCATTAGCACCCCGAACAGGGTCCCCATGAACCGCCAGCCAAAGGGGTTCATGCCGAACACGCGTATTCCCAAAGAGATGATATGCTTTCCCAAGGGCGGGTGGGTGTTTTCATAGGGCTCAAGGCCCAGGATATGCTCATAGGCCGTCCGGGCATGGTATATCTCGTCGAAGTAGCTGGAATTCTCATAGGTTTTATATAGGGGCACCGTGCCCTGCTCATCTGTGAGGAGCTCCGCCCCCGGGCCCGTGGCGGTAATGGCAGGTATGCTGTCGGAGCCCGCCGGGACTATGGCCATCTCGCTGACAGTAACATTTCCGTCCAGGGCCGTTACCCGCACATATTTACCGGGGACCTCCAGGTACTCCCTGCACCAGGCGAACACATAGGCATTCTCCAGCTCCCCGCAGTCCTCCCAGGTAACTCCATCCTCGCTGGACTCTACCCGCATAGCTGACCCCACCCGGGCCCTATAGTGCTGGCCATCGGGCTCCAGCCCCGGAAGGTAGTAGAGGATATGGCAGGTGCGGTCCGTCTCCAGCACCACGCTCTGGCCCTCCTCCGGGGTCCAGTTGGTAAGGGGCAGCGACCTGTCCCCAAGCTGCCAGAAGGCCACGACGCCGTAGATCAGCGTGATGCCCAGCATCAGCGCCCAGTCAGGCCTTGAGAGCCGCCTGTCCTCTGGGGGGGCGATGGGCTCCCTGCTCTGGCGGAGGAAGGGCTCCCCCTCCTTCGGCTCCTTTATCCCGCCCATTATATATACGCTGTAGTCCACCCATATCAGATAGAGTAGGGCCGCTATCTGCAGCAGGGCTATTATCCTGCCCGGCTGGCTGTTGGGGTCGTAGTTGTTGCCCTTCTCCCGGAATATCCACAGGGTGTAGCTGACGTTCAGGTAGTTAGCCCCGGCCATGAAGGCGAAGGCCCGGATAAGCCGCCTGTCCCTTGTGAACAGATAGCAGAGCAGGAGGAAAATGAACGCCGGAAAGAGATACCGCTCGTGCATCTTCACACCGAAGATGTACACTATGCCCATCAGAAGCGGCGCGGCGGCGAATACCGCGTCTTTTCTCTTGGAAAACAGCATAAGCCCCCCGCAGGCCGCCGTGGCTATCACCGGCGCGGTCCAGGTCAGCAAGGCGCCACTTATACCGCCCGGCAGCCCCCACCAGTTGCGGCCGATAAAGGTCCAGAAGTTATAGGCGTTCACCGAGTAGTAGTTGTAGTAGTCCATGGTAGACTGGTACTTCTGCACCAGCCACCAGTAGTCAAAGCTTTTGGTGAAGGGTGCGGCCACCAGCAGCACCGCCCCTATGGCGCATACTATGCCCACGCCAAGGCCCGCCCATTTTCTGCGTTTCACGGCGAAGAAGATATACATGGGCGCGAAAGCCAGCATCTGTGGCTTGCAGATCACCGCAAGGCCGTACAGCAGCCCCGAGGGGATCCATTTTTCCCCATAGAGCAGCAGCGCCGAGCAGACGAGTATCATGGTGCAGAAGGAATCCGCCTGCCCCCACTGTACCGAGTTTACGAATACCGCCGGACAGAACAGATAAGCCGCCGAGACCAGCAGGGCGGCCCGGTCCCCCAGCTTTCTCCGGCCCAGCCACAAAAGGGCCCCGCCGCAGAGCAGGTCCGCGCCTATTGAGGGCAGCTTCATCACAAGGGTGTACATCTGCCCCTCCCAGGCCAGGTGCGTCCACTGGCGTATCTTCTCAAGGAGCATAAGCACGTAGAGGTACCCCGGGGGATAGTCCAGGAACATATCCTGCTGGTATATCTCGGAAAGGCCCACCCTGCCGAGAGTCATGCCCCAGGACTTGAAGGTATCCATGTCCACGCTGAAGCCGTCGGAGTTGTAGCCCAGCGCCAGCCGGAGGGCCAGCGCCCCCAGCAGCAGAAGCCCCGCCCATACCGGAAAGCCCGGGCTCCCTTGTTCCTTCTGCCTTCTGCCGCAGAGCAGGAGACAGAGGGCGCAGAAGACGGCGCAAATATATATTATACCGCTCATCGTATGTTCTCCTTTGATATCTGTTATAGTTGAATACGTTTAGAAAATTTTTGGTTTTTTACATATTTCTTATTGACTATTTCCTCGGTTTAGTGTAGACTTCACATATAGGGAAGCTGGAAAAAGCTCCCAAAGCACATAACTTATAGTATAGTGCTTTTTTGGCCGAAAGTCAAACCCTACTACCATTTAAAGAGAAAGGAAAATCCTATGAAGATCACCACCCGCTATCATGAGGACCCCTATGCCCTGCACATCGGCACGGAGCCCCCAAGAGCCTACTACCTGCCCCAGACCCCGGACCGCCGCCCAAGCGTCATAAACCTTAATGGAGAGTGGGCCTTCCACTATTTTGACTCCTTCTTAGACGCCGTCGATATGGACGGCAACGTGAAGGAGCCTGAGCTCTGCCCCCTCCAGGTGCCCTCCTGCTGGCAGTGCATGGGCTGGGGCCGGCATATGTACACCAACGTCCGTTTCCCCATCCCCTGCGACCCGCCCTATGTGCCCGAGGAGAACCCCTGCGGCCTGTATGAGCGCCGCTTTGATTTGAAAAAGGGTGAAAGCGCCCGGTATTTCCTCAACTTCGAGGGTGTTGACTCCTGCTTCTACCTGTGGGTGAACGGCGACTTCCAGGGCTACAGCCAGGTGTCACACAGCACCTCCGAATTCGAGATAACCGATAAGCTCACAGACGGGGAGAACGTCATAAGCGCCCTTGTGCTCCAGTGGTGCGACGGCACATACCTTGAGGACCAGGACAAGCTCAGGATGAGCGGCATCTTCCGGGACGTGTACATTTTAGAGCGACCCGCCGCTTTCCTTAAGGACTTCTTCGTCAAGGAGAGCTTTAACGACGACTTCTCCCATGCGGACATTACCGTTGAGCTCACAGTGGACGGCGCGGCCCAGGTCACCGGCACCCTCTTTGCCCCCGACGGCGCAGAGCTTGCAAGCTCCGGCCCCGCCGCCGATAAGCTCTGCTTCTCCGTCGACAATCCCGTCCTCTGGAACGCCGAGAACCCGGCGCAGTACACCCTTGTGCTCTCCACCGGCGATGAAGTTATCGAGCAGAAGGTGGGCCTTAGGAGGATCGAGATAAAGGACGACGTTGTGTACCTCAACGGCGTGAACATCAAGTTCAGGGGCGTGAACCGCCACGACAGCGACCCGGTCACCGGCTATACCATCAGCCGGGAGCAGGCCCTTCGGGATATGCTCCTTATGAAGCAGCATAACGTCAACGCCATACGCACCAGCCACTACCCCAACGCCCCCTGGTTCAACCAGCTGGCAAGCGAGCTGGGCTTCTATGTTATCGGCGAGGCGGATCTGGAGAGCCACGGCTTTGCCACCCGCTATGAGGGCCGCTTCGGCAAGGACCACCTGGATACCTATCCCGACGCCATGGACGACCCCCAATTCAAGGAGGCCATCGTCGACCGCAGCCAGCGGAACGTCCACCGGGACAAGAACAACGCGGCAGTGGTCATCTGGTCCCTCGGAAACGAGAGCGGCTGGGGCGAGAACGGCGAGGCCGCCGGACGCTGGGTCAAGGAGTACGACCCGAGCCGCCTGCTGCACTACGAGGGCAATATGACCTATCATAAGGAGCGCAAGCCCGACTTCTCCATGATAGACCTCTACAGCCGTATGTACGCCCCCACCGCGGCCCAGGACCATCCCTGGTTCAAGAAGGCCTCCATCGAGGAGTATTTTGACGGGGTTGAGATAGACGAGAATTGGAACGGCCGCAGGCCCCCCTATATCCTCTGCGAGTACATCCACGCCATGGGCAACGGCCCCGGGGACGCCGAGGACTATCAGCAGCTCATCATGAAGCACGACGGCTTCGTGGGCGGCTTTGTGTGGGAGTGGTGCGACCACGCGGTGTACGGCGGGCAGACCCCCGACAACCGGCCCATCTACCGCTATGGCGGCGACCACGAGGAGTTCCCCCACGACGGCAACTTCTGCATGGACGGCCTGGTCTATCCCGACCGCACGCCCCATACCGGGCTTATCGAATTCAAGAACGTGATACGGCCCATAAGGGTCAGGAAAACCGGGGAGAACACCTTTATCCTGCACAACTACCGTGACTTTACAAACGCCAATGACTTCGCGGAGCTGAGCTTCGAGGTCATGAAGGACGGCAAGATAATCGCCTCCGGCAAGCTGGATATGCCCTCCATAGAGCCCCACGGCGAGGCCGAAATTACTGTGGACGGACTGCCAAAGGACGGTGACAGCACCGTGACCTTCATCTATACCGCCAAGGCCGGCGTACCCATCCTGGAGCTCGGCCACCCGCTGGGCTTTGACGAGATAGTGCTCTCCGAGGAGAAGCAGGCCCTGCCCGCCGTGGCGGAGGGCAAGGTGGAAATAAGCGAGACCAACCGGGTGATAGCCGTCAGCGGTCCCGGCTTCAGGTATGAGCTCTGCCGCCAGACCGGCCTTTGGAACCAGCTCTCCTATGAGAACAAGTCCCTCTTTACCCGTCCCATGGACTGGAACCTCTTTAGGGCTCCCCTGGATAACGACCAGTACCTCTCCGGCAAATGGAGGGAGTCCGGGCTTGACCGCGTGACCCCCAGGGTCTACAGCATCAAGGCCGAAAACGCGGAGAACGGCGCGGCGGTGATAACCCTGGAGGTGGGCATAGCGGCCCTTATCGTGTCTCCCTTCGTAAAGGCCAAGGTTATTTGGACAGTGGACGCCTTTGGACATATTGCCTGTTCCATGGACTGCGAGCGCGACATGAAATTCGGTGGGTTCCTCCCCAGGTTCGGTATGCGCATGTTCCTGCCCAAGGCCTTCTCTGAGGCAAAATACTTCGGCTATGGCCCCTTCGAGAGCTACAGCGACAAGCACAGGGCCTCCCGCCTTGGCATATACAGCTCCGCTGTAAAGGACATGACCGAGCACTATCTGAAACCCCAGGAGAACGGCTCCCACTACGCCTGCCGCTGGGCCAGCGTCACCGACGGCTGCTTCAGGCTCTGCGCCGCGTCCCCGGACACCTTCTCGGTGAATATCTCCAACTACACCCAGGAGGAGCTTGCCAATAAGAAGCACGACTATGAACTGACCCCGGCGGACGAGACTATAATGTGCCTGGATTATAAGATGAGCGGCGTGGGCTCCAACAGCTGCGGGCCGGTGCTGCTTGAGAAATACCAGCTTAAAGAGGAGAAGTTCTCCTTCACCTTCGGGCTGGCCCCCTCCCGCAAATGAACCGGGAGATAAAGCGCAGGAGAGCCCAGGGCGGCTACTATATGGACCACCCCAATACCGAGAGCTTCACCTGCAAGGCCTGCGGGCATTTGGTCACCCCAGAGGAGGCCGGCACCCAGCACCGAAACCACTGCCCCAACTGCCTATCGAGCCTGCACGTGGACAACGAGCCCGGGGACCGGGCGGCGGACTGCGGGGGCGTAATGGAGCCCATAAGCGTATGGGTCAGGAATAACGGCGAGTGGGCCATCATCCACCGCTGTAAGCGCTGCGGCGCCCTCAGCTCCAACCGGGTGGCCGCCGACGATAACCCTCTAAAGCTCATGTCCATCGCCCTTCGGCCCTTAGCGGAGCCCCCCTTCCCCATTGAGCGGATAAAGGAGCTGACGGAGCTGCTTATGGGCGATAGGCTGGAGGAGTGAGCCCAAGGAGTGCATAGCGGACCTGGGCGGGGCTGTGGCGGACTTTGCCTTGCGGGGTATATGAAGACGCGGTTATTACGGTCTCCCCTCCCTGCTCGGAGATAGCCTTTTGGGACAGGGACAGCATGGAGAGATAGACGGAGACCGCTTCTATATCTCCCCTCGGAACATACCGGGGATAGAGATATGCTCAGGCTGAACCTGACAAACTGAACAAGTTTATAAAAGCAATACCAAATATTATAAAAATGTCAAGGAGGAAAATTTTATGAAACTAGGCATTATCATGCCGCCAAAACCCGAGAGTTTCCAGCAGGCCAAGGCCTTAGGCCTTGACTTCGTGGAGTTCGACTGCAACCCCACAAGCTTCTTCGGCGTGCCGGTGTCCGAGCTGGAAGCCGGCAAGGAGGAGCTGAAGGCCGCAAGCGAGTCCACCGGCGTTGAGGTGGGCGCGGTAGGCCGCTGGGCCAGCCCGGTGCTGGGCCCCGACGGCGAGCCCGACCCCGACGAGTGGGCCCAGGTCAAGGCCGTTATCGACTTTGGCGCGTACCTGGGGGCCAAGCACTATCTGTGCAGCGTGAACTACGTGCAGGAGCTCAGCTACTATAAGAACATCACGGCGGCCATCAAAATTCTCAATGAGATAGTGGCCTACGCCAAAGAGCGTGGCATGGAGACCGCCATCGTCAACTGCATGATGGGCGGCAACTACATCCGCACCCCCGAGCAGTGGAAGCTGGTCCTAAGCGAGGTGCCGGGGCTGGGCATCAAGTACGACCCCTCCCACAGCTTTGTCCACGGCGGCCAGAACGGCGCGTACCTGGAGGAGGGCCTGGAGTGGGGCGCCCACTTCAAATACTGCCACGTGAAGGGCGTTATACAGAGGGGCGACTCTCAGGAGCCCGAGCACTGGGCCCTCCGCGACTTCGCCATGGCTCACCCGGAGCTTAAAGACGAGCTGCTGGCTAAAGCCTTCGGCCCGGACAACTCCTATGACAACCCCCCTGCGGGCATCGATGTGATAAACTGGCGGGCCTTCTTCGCCCTTCTCTACAAGTACGGTTATGACGGCTATCTTGCCATCGAGCCCCACTCCGCCACCTGGCGCGGCGACAAGGGCGAGAAGGGCGTGAAGTACACCATCAAGTATATCCGCGATTTGATGATTTTGGATTAAAGCACATAAGAGCGCCCCTTGTGAAGGGTAAAGCATCATAAATAAGTTAAGGACAAGGCAGACCGCAAGGATTTGCCTTGTCCTTTTTATGGTGTTGGGCCCATCATAAAGCTTTCAGGGCCTTGTTTTGGGGGCAGGAGGCCCGAATTTACACTGCTCTTTCCAATGAATATACTTGAACAGCAAACGATTCATTTCCCGGCATTTTTCCCTCTTCGATCCCTTTGAGCCTGAACCCAAGGCTTTCATACAGCTTTAATGCCGGCACATTGCCTTTAAGCGCTTCAATATACCTGATTCCGGGATGCATTTTCATGGCATATTGGGAAAGGCTGCGTCCGACTCCACGGCGCATCTTTTCGGGAGCAACGTACAGCCACGCAAGCTCGTCCTCCGTGCAGGCCACAAAGCCGATTACCGTGCCGTTCTCCTCCGCTACGTAAAGGCCAGGATAATCAAACAGGCCCTCCCGTTCTGCGGCGATCCTTAACGGCAAAAAGGCCTCCTTCAGACCGGCAAGTTCCAGCTCCAGCCTTCTTGCTCTGTCATGAATGCTGCTGACAGAGTCCCAATCCATATCCTGGTAATTTCTGATACTTATCACAGTTTCCACCTCAAATCCATAGTTCCCTATCAGTTTATAACGATACCCTCCGTGGACCAGCCCGCTCCCGGCGGATATTTCCCTCCACATTATATGTGCCCTGCCGCCCGGAGCCGGGGTTTCTTTCATTCCTCCACAAGCTCAACTATTACTATCTCCGGCCTGTTGTTAAAGCGCAGGGGTATAATACTGTTCCCAAGCCCCCGGCTGACCACCATATTTGTCCGGCCGTCCGTATAGAGCCCGGAGTCATACTTTGGGAAAAAGCCCTGATTAGGAGCTATAAGCCCGCCGATAAAGGGCAGCCGGAACTGTCCGCCGTGGGCGTGGCCGGTGAGGACCAGGTCTATGCCGCTGTCTTTATAGGTCTCAAAAAGCTCCGGCCTATGGGAGAGCAGGAGGTTATAGCCTCCAGGGTCCGTAAGCTCTGAGAGCTTTGCCCTTGTCATGGCTGGGACCTCCCCGAAGATATCCCCCAAAAGGGCGAAGTCCGGGTCCGAAAGGCCGATAAGGTTCGCCCCCATGTACTTCACGGCCCGGTCCTCCAGCACCACGGCTCCCGCCGCCTCAAGGCCGGCCCGGAGCTCTCCATAATCCGAAAGCCGCGCCTCGTGGTTGCCGGGCACATAATACACCGGGGCAATTTCCACCGCCTCCCCCACAAAGCTCAGGGCTGTGTTCATGTCCGTATGTCTTGAGTCCACAAGGTCCCCGGTGACGGCGATAAGGTCAGGCTCCTGCTCTGCCAGCAGCCCGAGAAGCTCCCGGTTCCCCGCCCCGAACTCCGCGTTGTGCAGGTCGGAGACGTGGGCTATGCGCAGGCCGGAGACCTCCCTGGGGGCTTTCACCGTGATATTCGTGACCATCAGCGCGGTGTTCCCCCAGAGGGTCCACACTATAAGCGCCAGCAGGGCGGCTCCCGCAAAGGCCAGCAGCTTCTTCCTAAAGCCCGGCTTCTTCACTGGGCCTGCTTCTTCATGCTCAGGGAGATGCGCTTCTTCCTCTCGTCCACCTCCAGCACCGTCACCTCTACAATGTCGCCAACCTTCACCACAAGGCTAGGGTCCCTGACGAACCTATCCGAAAGCTGGGAGATGTGTACAAGTCCATCCTGGTGCACGCCGATATCCACAAAGGCCCCAAAGTCCACCACGTTGCGCACCGTGCCGGTGAGCTTCATGCCGGGCTTCAGGTCCGCTATATCCATCACGTCTGTCCTGAGAATTGGCGGGGGCAGCTGGTCACGGGGGTCCCTACCGGGCTTCTGGAGCTCTGCCGCGATGTCCCTAAGAGTGGGCACGCCCACGCCGCAGGCCTCGGCGGCTTTATCAGTACCCAGCTCTTTCAGACGCTTATCCAGCTCAAACAGGCTGCCCACGTCCTTTAAAGTGTACCCGCATATCTCAAGGAGCTTCTCCGCGGCTTTGTAGGACTCCGGGTGCACGGCGGTGCGGTCCAGCACCTGCCTGCTCTCGGGCACCCTTAAAAAGCCCGCGCACTGCTCGAAGGCCTTTGGGCCCAGCTTGGGGACTTTTAAGAGCTCCCGCCGGGTCTTGAAGCTGCCGTTCTCCTCCCGGTACACCGTAACGTTTTTGGCCACCGTAGGGGTTATCCCCGCCACCCTTCTGAGCAGCGAGGGCGACGCCGTGTTCAGATCCACCCCCACTGCGTTCACGCAGTCCTCCACCACGCCGTCCAAAGTCTCCGAAAGCCGGGCCTGGGGCATATCATGCTGGTACTGCCCCACACCGATGGCCTTGGGGTCTATCTTCACAAGCTCGGCAAGAGGGTCCTGTAGCCGCCTTGCGATGGACACCGCCGAACGCAGGCTCACATCGAAGTCCGGGAACTCCTCGGCCCCCAGCTTCGACGCTGAGTACACCGAGGCCCCCGCCTCGCTGACCACCATGTACGACAGATTACTCGGGTACTCCTTTATGAACTCGCTTATAAATATTTCCGACTCCCGGCTGGCCGTACCGTTGCCGATGGCTATGCACTCTACCTTGTGCTTATCACAGAGCTTTTTTAGCACCGCTTTGGATTTCTCCGTCTGGTTATGGGGCTTTGTGGGGTATATGACGGCGGTCTCCAGCACCTTGCCGGTGCCGTCCACCACCGCCAGCTTGCAGCCGGTCCTATAGGCCGGGTCAAAGCCCAGGGTCACCTTGGATTTCACCGGCGGCTGCACGAGAAGGGGCCGCAGATTTAATGCGAAGGTGTGTATGGCCTGCTCCGCCGCCCGCTCGGTCAGCTCCTTTCGCACCTCCCGCTCAAGGGACGGGAAGATGAGCCTGTCCCAGGCATCCTCCGCCACCTCCCGCAGCAGCTCCATAAAGGGGTGCCGGGAGTAGACCTTTTGCAGCATCACCTGCACCGGCCCGAACTCTCCGGGCAGCACCGACACCTTCAGCACCCCCTCCCGCTCGCCCCGGTCCATAGCAAGTATCTGGTGGCTCTGGAGCTTCTTCAGAGATTCCTGGAAGTCGTAGTACAGCCTATAGACCGTGTCCTCCTCCGTATTCGCCGAGGATTTCAGCGCGCCGCCCTGCTGTATGCGCTCCCGAAGCTTCTTGCGTATCTCCGCGTCGTCCGACAGGTCCTCGGCGATAATGTCCTTGGCCCCCTGCAGGGCCTCCTCAATAGTATTTACGTCCTTTTCCGGGTCTATATACCCCCCCGCAAGGCTTTTCGCACTCTCTTTGGTGATTTTCCCGTCATCATCAAGGCCGGTGAAAAGGAGCTTCGCAAGGGGCTCCAGCCCCTTCTCTCTGGCTATGCCGGCCCTGGTGCGGCGCTTGGGGCGGTAGGGCCGGTAGAGGTCCTCCACCTCGGCCATGGTGGCGGCGTTCATAACGGCGCTCTCCAGCTCCGGAGTAAGCTTCTCAAGGGCCGTAACCGCAGCTATCACCTCGTTCTTGCGTTGCTCAAGGCCGCGAAGGTACTGCAATCTGTCCGCCAAGGTGCGTATGGTCTGGTCGTCCATGGTGCCGTGCTGCTCCTTACGGTATCGGGCGATGAAGGGAACGGTATTGCCTTCGTCCAGCAGGCTTACAACGGCCCCGGCGTGCTCTGGGCGGACGTTCAGCTCCTTTGAGAGGGTCTCTATAATCTTGTCCATATAAGGCTCCTTTACATGAAATTTTACCAAGATATTATAGCACAACCCTCCCGGACCCTCAACCCCTAATTGAGCCCTCGCCCGGAAAATAACCTGAGGGGTTATTGCGCGAAATGCGCCCCCGGGGCTATAATATACCTGTAAAGCGCGCTTAAAAAACGCACCAAAGGAGGACACAAAAATGCCAGTTGACCCCATAAAAGTAGGGCGGCACATCCACGCCCTGCGCAGGGCCCGGAACCTGACTCAGAACCAGCTGGGGGAGCTGCTCCACATCTCCTTCCAGGCCGTCAGCAAGTGGGAGCGAGGGGAGACCCTCCCGGATGTGAACCTGCTGCCGGACCTGGCAGAGGTGCTGTCCACGACAGTTGACAATATTCTTAACGGAGGTGAAAGACCTATGAAAACACCCGAACAGTACACACGCACGGCCACTATAGCCCAGATGCGCGAGGGCATCGACTGCTTTGAGCGCATAGGGGAGCTTTTGGGGAAGGGGAGCTTCTTCTATAAGGGAGCCATCGGGGGCGTGAACCTTAAGATGAACACTGACCTGGAGGAGGGCCTGGCGGATGACTACCTGCGCGAGTGCTTTATAGCAGAGGCGGCCATACAGGCAATGATGGATGGAGCGTATTTCAGTCCGGAGGACATCGAGCATGGGTTTGTGCATGAGCACTGGAGGGATGTGCTGAAGGAGTATGCTAAGAAGTATGGGATAGAGTAGAGCGCGGAATCGGTCCGCGGAAGCTTTGACTTGACAAACGGGCCGCTATGGTCTATAATAGAGACAGAAAAAAGTGGAGCCCGCCGACAGACGGCTGGCCCGGGTTTAGGTATTGCTATGAGAACAGCAACCGTTCCGTGCCCTGGAACGGTTGCTTACTTTTTTGTGATTTATACTATCACATATTCCTATTACGGTCAGTAAGAGCTGTAACAGCATCATGACCAAGTGTAGTATCTGATAGTCACTCATTAAGCTCTCCTCCTTTACACCAGATTCCTGCCCTTGATAGAGCGGGTTTCTATGTAATCAGAGGTTTCAGGCCCTCTGTAGAGGCAGGAGTTTTCCGGTACTTTTCCGAAGGAAAAGGCGGCTATTTCATAGCCAAGGAAAATCTCCGGGACCTGGCGCAAGTCAGCGTCCACCGCTTGGCGAACTCCTTACAGACATAACACCAAGATATTTCCGGCAAAAGCAAGAGATTTCTTCGGCCCCTGTCAGTCTACTCGCTCCCCGGGGTTCCCCCACTTCTCAACAAACCGCGCCGCAAAGGCTGGCGGCTCGCCGTTTGCATATAGGTGCGACGTGTCCCCGAAGGCCGTCATCCTAAAGTAGGCCGTGCCCTCCCGGCGCTCCTCTGTCACCACCGTGGTCACCGACGTAGGGGCTGCCGCCATACCGTGCCAGATGAGCATGGGCGGGAGGTTTATCAGCCGACTCAATAGCACCGACTCCACCCCGAAGTGGCAGAACAGCACTATGGCGTCGTTGTTTCCCTGCTCCACCTTATAGAGGTTTCCCTCCCGCCTGTAGCCGTGGCGGAGGAGGAGCTCGTCCAGGCCGCTTATGACCCAGTCGTACTCCCTCCTGACGTTCCCCTCCTCCATGGCGGGGTGGGTAAGCCAGTCAGCCTGCCGGTGGAACTCCGGCACCTCTGCCCAGTCGCCGGGCAGCCAGTCCCAACAGTTCATCAGCCGGTCGGGCACGTCGGGCCTGTGTATAGCCGTCTGGAATTCCCGGAGCCAAGGAAGGACCTCATAGCTCCTATGAAGTCTTTCCATTGTCTCCCTGGCCGTATCCTGCGCCCGGCCCAGAGGCGAGCAGTAGTAGAAGTCGGCGGGTGTTTTTGTAAGCCTGTCCGCAAGGTAGTGGGCCTCCCGCCAGCCCTTTTCGGTCAGGGAGTCTATGCTGTAGTCCGGGTCGCCGTGGCGCACGATAAGAAGTTTCATTTTATCAGGACCTTTCCGTTTGTTTTTGAATATTGTATACGATTGCCACGGATTTTGCAAGGGGGTTGCCCTATAAGTAACAAACTGATATAATATTGGGGAAGATGAGACCGGCCTGACGGTACTGGGCCCAAGGCTCTGCGGGGTGAAGCAGTTCCCTATAGAAACCGGCAGGTACATCGTGTTCCTCTTTACCGCCGGCAGGTCCAAGGGGGAGCTTGTCTCCTCGGAGGAGGGGAGTGGAATGTTGTGATGAAATAGGGCTTATATGAATTTCCCGCGCTGAGTAAGATAATAAAAAAGTGAAAAGGAGTATAAAAATGGCTGACCTTTACGATTTCCCCGAGATATACGACGAGCGCTTCACCGACGGCGCTAACCAAGCATATAAGCAGCACTATGAAAAAATGCTCGTCGGCAAAAGCCTCCGTTCTATCCTTGATTGCAGCTTCGGCACCGGCAACCTGACCTTTCCCCTTCTGGAGCTGGGCTATGAGGTATCAGGTTCAGACATCAGCGCGCCAATGTTGGAAAAGGCGGCAAAGAAGGCCCGGGAGAAGGGATTTGACGTTCCCCTTGCCCAGTGCGATTTCCGGGAGCTTTCCGGCCATTTTGACCGTAAATTTGACTGCGTTATGAGCACAGGCAGCGCCCTTGGTCACGTGACGAATGCCGATGTTCTCAAAACCATACATGAAATGGACAAATGTATCGTCCCCGGCGGCTGGCTCTATTTTGACAGCAGAAACTGGGACGCGGCCCCAAAAAACGCCAATCGGTTTATCATACCCCAGCCCTTCTATAAGGAGGACGGAACCCGCATTGGCTGCGTCCAGGTGTGGGACTATAACGCCGACGGAACCATAACCATAAACATCGTTCACAGCTACGAAAAAGGACGCAGAATATTCGATACCAACAACTTTCAGGAGCACCTTCACCCCTTTTCCCTGGAAACCGTCAAGACTGAGCTCCATAATATGGGCTACTCCCAGCCCGAGATAAGGCCCTGTCCATGGTTTGAGGACAAGCCCTTTGATGAGATTGGCTGGTACTGCCTGATGGCCAGAAAGCCCGGCTGATTTATTGAATATCAGGACAGCTCCATTTATGGAGCTGTCTGTTTTTTTGTAATAAATTCGTAAGTATATTTTGCGCAAATATACCTTGACAGTCGAAGTATATGGATATATAATAATACCATGAAAGGAGGGGTAATATGTCCATTGCGTCGGATATGATACGCGGACACACCGACACCATCATTTTGGCCCATCTGCTGAGCGGCGACAGCTACGGCTACAAGATAAACCGCTCTATAGCCGAGAAGACCGGCGGACAGTATGAGCTTAAGGAGGCCACGCTCTATACGGCCTTTCGCAGGCTTGAACAGATGGGGCTCATCACCTCTTACTGGGGGGACGAGAACACCGGGGCCCGGCGGCGGTACTACTCCATCACCCAGGCGGGAGTGCAGGAGTACCACCGTATGCTGGGAGAATGGGAGCAGTCCCAGCGGCTTATCGAGACACTTATAACCCCATGACCTTACTCTAATAAAAAAGGTAAAAAGGAGACACCTACATGGAATACAGGATACGAGAATACATGGACCAGCTTTTTGAAAGCGCGCCCCACACCCAGCGGGCCTATGAGTTGAAGATAGAGCTCACCCAAAACCTCATCGAGAAATACTACGCTTTTATAGGAGAGGGCAAGACCCCCGACGACGCATATAACCTGACCATCGGGAGCATTGGCGACGTGCGGGAGCTCTTTTCCCAGCTGGAGGACGACGAGAACGGCGACCCGGTCCCCCCGCCGGTGTACTACCCCCAGCCCCGGCCCGACCACCGCAGGGCCCTGGTGCGCACGGCGGCGGTCATGCTGTTTATACTGAGCCCCGTGCCGCCAATAGTTTTCGAGGAGCTTTTTGGCGGCAGCTTCTTCGGCGGGGCCCTGGGGCCCATCGGTATGTTCATGATGATAGCCGTGGGAGTCGGGCTTTTAGTCTACGATAAGTGGTCCCACCCGGAGCAGCCCCAGCCCGTGCCCGGGTCAGTGGTAAAGGACTTCCAGCAGTGGCAGCAGCAGAAGCAGAGAAAAAAGCACTATATCGCTGCCTTTAACGGAGCCTTCTGGCCCTTGGTGCTGGCCTTCTACTTCATCATAAGCTTTGGCACAGGCAAGTGGTACATCACTTGGGTGATATTCCTTATCGCCCCGGCTATAGACGTGATCGTGAACACCTTGCTGGGCTCCATGATGAAGCAAAATGGCGGCAAGTAAGGGAGGGCGTGAGATGAAGCTTAAAAAGAGCCAGATATTCACCATAACGGCCTGCGCCCTTGCCGCCCTGTTCTTCGCCTCGGTGCTGGCCATCGGCCTTGCCGCCGAACCGGACAGGAGCGTTAATACAAAGATAGCCCGCGGCCATGAGAACGCCCTTGTCATCGACCCGGCCGAAGAGGAGATAGACAGCCTTGATATAGCCTGGCTCACGGGCCCGGTTACGGTAGGTGTAAGCCCCGACAATAAAATACACGTCACCGAGCGCAGCGCAAAGGCCATTGACGAGGCCGACCGCATGAAGGTGGAAACAGGCTCCGGCGCCCTCAAGATCCGCTGGGACGGCCAGTGGTTCCGCAAGTTCTTCAACGTGAACCTGGGCTGGTTCGGCCAGAAGGACAAGGAGCTGGAGGTGCTCCTGCCTCGGGAGCTAATGGTGGAGCTGGTCACCCTAGACGTTTCAAACACCAGCGGGGATATGTCCGTGGCGGGCTGCAAATCTGAGGATATGAGCGTGTCTACAGTAAGCGGCAGCCTCTCCCTCAGCTCCTGCTCCGCAGAGCGGATAGAGGTGAACACCGTCAGCGGGGAGGCTTTTCTAAACGAGATTTCCGCCACCGAGAGCTTAACGGTAAACACCGTCAGCGGCGGCATGGAGCTTGCGGGCGTTGACTCTGAGGCCCTTACCCTGGACACCGTTTCAGGGGGCTGCAAGCTGGACGGCCAGGTCCAGGAGCTTAACGTAAGCACCATCTCCGGCGATATATCCGCAAGCCTTTCGGCAGAGCCCCTTGATGTGGATATGGACTCCGTTTCCGGCCGATTAACGCTGGAGCTGCCCCCCGCGGCGGGTTTCACCGTGGAGCACGACTCTGTCTCCGGCAGCTTCCGCTCCGACTTCCCCACCGAGGACCTTGGGGGCGGCCGTGTGCGCTGCGGCAGCGGCGGCGCGGAAATACGCATGAACACCACCTCCGGCGGCATGGAGATAAAGTGGCGGGATATCTGATTGACAAACCTTAGTTATCTGGGTATAATATGGACAGAAACCCAATTCATAAAGGAGAGTCATAATGGAAATCACCCAGGATATCAAGTATGTCGGCGTAAACGACCATGAGGTTGACCTGTTCGAGGGCCAGTATCTGGTGCCAAATGGCATGGCCTATAATTCCTATGTGGTGCTGGACGAGAAGGTTGCCGTCTTCGACACGGTGGACGCGCACTTCACCCACCAGTGGCTGGATAACTTAGAGGGCGTCTTTGGGGGCCGCAAGCCCAGCTACCTTATAATCCAGCATATGGAGCCCGACCACGCCGGGAGCATCGCCGCTTTCATGCAGACCTATAAGGAGACCACCATCGTCTCCAGCGAGAAGGCCTTTGCCATGATGGGCCAGTTCTTCGGGGACGATTTTGCCGACCGCCGCCTCCTCGTCAAGGAGGGGGACACCCTCAATACCGGCAGGCACACCTTCGCCTTTGTGGCCGCCCCCATGGTCCACTGGCCCGAGGTCATCGTCACCTACGATACCACAGACAAGGTGCTGTTCTCCGCCGACGGCTTCGGCAAGTTCGGGGCCCTGGACGTGGAGGAGGACTGGGACTGTGAGGCCCGCAGGTACTATATCGGCATAGTGGGCAAGTACGGGGCCCAGGTCCAGGCGCTCTTAAAGAAGGCGGCGGGCCTGGACATACAGATCATCTGCCCCACCCACGGGCCGGTGCTCAAGGAGAATCTCGGCCACTATATCAAAAAGTATGACCTATGGTCCTCCTATACCCCCGAGAGCGAGGGCATAGTGATAGCCTATACCTCCATCTACGGCAACACCAAAAAGGCCGTCGAGCAGTTCGCGGAGAAGCTGCGGCAGAAGGGCTGCCCGAAGGTGGTTATACACGATCTGGCCCGCGCGGACATGGCCGAGGCCGTAGAGGACGCGTTCCGCTATAACAAGCTGGTGCTGGCCACTACCACCTATAACGCGGAGATATTCCCCTTTATGCGGGAGTTCATCACCCACCTCACCGAGCGGAACTTCCAGAACCGCACCGTGGCCCTTATCGAGAACGGCTCCTGGGCCCCCATGGCCGCCAGGGTCATGAAGGGGATGCTGGAAAAGTCCAAGAAGCTGACTATGGCGGAGCCGGTGGTCACTATCCGCTCCGCCCTCAGCGCCGAGAGCGGCGAGAAGCTGGAGACACTGGCCGCGAACCTCTGCCAGGACTATCTGGCCCGCCAGGATGACACTGCCGACAAGCACGACCTGACGGCCCTCTTTAATATCGGCTACGGTCTCTATGTCATCACCAGCAACGACGGCAAGAAGGACAACGGCCTTATCGTGAACACCGTCACCCAGGTGACCAACACCCCCAACCGCATCGCCGTTTGCATCAATAAGGACAATTACTCTCACCATGTGATAAAGCAGACCGGCATAATGAACATCAACTGCCTTTCCCAGGACGCGCCCTTCTCGGTGTTCCAGAACTTCGGCTTCCAGAGCGGGCGCTCTGCGGACAAGTTCGCGGGGCAGGAGATACTGCGCTCTGATAACGGGCTGGCGTTTCTGCCCATGTATATCAACTCCTTCATGTCGCTGAAGGTGGAGCAGTATGTGGACCTGGACACCCACGGTATGTTTATTTGCAGCGTCACCGAGAGCCGGGTTATATCCCATGTGGAGACTATGACGTACACCTACTATCAGCAGAACGTGAAGCCCAAGCCGGAGACGGAGGGTAAGAAGGGCTGGGTCTGCAAGGTATGCGGGTATGTGTATGAGGGGGACGAACTGCCGGAGGATTTTGTCTGCCCCCTGTGCAAGCATGGGCCTGCGGATTTTGAGAGGATAGAGTAAAAAGTTCGCCGGCCTTTCAAGGCCGCAGGGTGTGGGACAGAGTCCCACGGTCTTGCGACTGAGCGAAGCGAAGAAGCCAACTGATAAACCAAAACATTTTAGGACTTTTCCAAAGGAAAAGTCCTAATTTCTTTTTGTACATTTACAGCCTTCGGCGACTTAGGGGCTTTGCC